>Ga0315279_10000044_pt1 | contig 276865 bp, 286 predicted proteins | sample YL17G06_20_MG_FD_203694 | JGI IMG/M metagenome (GOLD analysis project Ga0315279, IMG submission 203694) | Sediment microbial communities from Yellowstone Lake, YNP, Wyoming, USA - YL17G06_20 | ecosystem: Environmental > Aquatic > Freshwater > Lake > Sediment | place: USA: Wyoming | collected...
ACTCTCGTCCCAGGAATCAAAAAAATGGGGAGGGAAGGTCTCAGCGTAGTGCCTGAAACTTTTCCCAGGGCAATTCGATGACTTCGCTGAAACGCGTGTGTCTAGGTACTCGTGAGCCTTCCGCAGAGTCTCCTTCGCGTTTTTCTATGTCAACCGTTCGTGAGCATAATTGTATGACAACCAATCGTTTCCAAATGGTTTTTCCGCCTCTTCTGTAGTAGTAGCTGATGGGTTGACGGAAGCCTTCAATGAAGTTTGGATCTGTTACCTCTTCCTCCGTTTCTCGCAAGACCGTCTCTCGTTCCGACTCATTCTTCTCCACATGGCCTTTTACGAAGTCCCAGTGCCCGCCCTGAAGCAACAAGTACTTGTGGTCTCCATCTCGCCTGAATATGACCGCTCCACATGATTCTCCTCAACAGAAAAATGAACGTTAGTGTTTCGCCTGATGACCGGTAACCGTACACCATTCCAGCCCGTTCAGGATGATGTGGCTATGTGGCATAGGATATTCAGGGCAAGACTCAACTGAACACATGTTTCGCATCTCCTGGGCTCGTTCTAGTCAGTGGACACGATCTTCCCTATGGCCGTGCACCATTCCTGTTTTTTCGCGTCTATCTGGTGAACGTGCTTATTCCGGTGATGCTGGCAGATGGATTTGTTTCCAGTGTTTACTTCGACCACTTTCATGCGTTTCACGAAGGGTAGCTCACCCTTCTTGGCAAGTTCCTCACACGACTGATCGTTGCCACTCATGCTTGCCCTCTCCCTAGAGCTTATCGTGGTAAGCTCCATTTTAAGCCAAGCACTTAACGGAATTTGCGGCGACATGAAGAACAGGCAATCCAGAGCGCATCGCCTAGAGGCTTATTGTCTTTAGGATTGACAGGGAAGAGTTCGTAATACTCATCATTGATTGAAAGTGGCTTGAAGTTAGGGCAAAAATTGCATTCCATCACAGCCTCAACATGTTCTGCTGTCACAGTCTTTGGTTCATCGGATATTTCAAACGAGACGGAAACCCTGACCATCAAATCACCTTAGAGGTTAGCGTAACCTCTCCAGCTTATACTGGGCTCTCTCCTTCGAATATTGCATCAATCCCGCAGATAGTAGCTCCGACCATTGCTGCCACAAAACCAAATTTAATCCACCAAGTGTCGAAACTACTCAACAGCGTCAATAACCATGCAACAGCAATCTCTTCGCTCATTGAATAGATCCAGGGACCGGGGCGATTAGCGCTTGAAATATGGCTAGGGGTGGGAAAGGAAACCCAAGAAACTCAGTACCCACATACAATAATATCGTGGCAATAATACCGCCAAAAATGCCACCAACAAAGAACCTCTTCAGCCTCAATTCTTTAAACGAGTTGCTCAATCACTACCATCCTACACATGTCTGCGAGCCTTCGCGCTGAATCATCCCTAATCAACTTATGCCAGATTCCCACCAGAATAGATTCAAGTTTTTGCTTATTACGACAGCGTAATTCAAAGGCCCAAGAAGTTTCGCTTATGGGAAAGCATATCTTCATTCACGTTTCGATGATGCGGGCGTGGTTGTTATGGAAGTGAAGCGTGTAGGCGTGTTAGGGGCCGGCCTCATGGGGCACGGTATCGCACAGGTTTGTGCACAGACTGGTAAATTCGACGTGACGATGCGGGATATTGAGCAACGCTTTGTCGACAACGGAATGAAGATGATCCGGGACAGCCTCCAACGTTTCGTTAAGAAGGGAACCATGAGTGAGAGTGAATCCAAAGAAATCTTGAGTCGAATTCACCCTACCCTCGACCTGAAGGAGGCCGTACAGAATGCGGACTTGGTCATTGAGGCTGTGACGGAAAATCCGCCCCTCAAGAAACAGGTCCTCGCGGAAGCCGACAAGTATGCGCCCGCTCACGCAATAATCGCTTCAAATACGTCTTCAATCAGCATCACTGAGATTGGGGCCGCGACGAAGAGGCCTGAGAAGGTCTGCGGGATGCATTTCTTCAACCCGCCCCAGCTGATGAGGCTCATTGAGATCGTGCGCGGTTTGAAGACATCAGACGAGACAGTGGAGGCTATCAAACAAGTAACCGCGAAGCTAGGTAAGGAACCTGTTGTTGTCAAGAAAGACACGCCAGGTTTCATTGTAAACCGCATTCTCGTCCCCGCCCTCAACGAAGCCGCCTTCCTAGTGGCCGAAGGCGTAGCCGAACCGGAGGACATTGACAAGGCATGCGTACTCGGCCTCAACTGGCCTATGGGGCCGTTGAAGCTGCTCGACTACGTTGGCATCGATACCACCCTCTTCATCGCAGATGTGATGGTAAATGAAACCGGCGACCCAAAGTTCCGTCCCAGTAGTCTCCTGAAGCAGATGGTGCGTGCGAACCTCCTCGGAAGGAAGACCGGGCGAGGGTTCTACGACTGGACGGAAAAGAAATAGAGAATTCAGGCCTCAGAACTGAGGCTTGAAATCGTCCGTCATCGTGCCCAGTCCACCTAACCCCACGGAGAATCCTTTCGCACCCTTGAATTGGGTGTGATCCATCGCAATAGCGTAGGCTACGACCACGTACGGATTGAGTTCTTGGCTTAGAATCTCGATGCCATATGAATCTCGGACGCTGACCCATTTCTTGTGGATTTGCGCTATCTCGGTTCCCGAGGGGGATTGAATTGAGAAGTTATGTTCAGTTATGTTCCCCTTGATTCGAGCAATCTCCGTCCCCGATCCATCTTCAAGCCACCACTCTGATCCTATCAGTTTGAGGATTTTCTTCTTCACTACTGCGACGAGGGCTTGGGCGTCATAAATCTCAAACGTCGGCCTTACAGTCAGCACCTTCCCACGCATCTCGCCCAGCCTAGTGCCGTCAGGGGTTTCAAAGTAGAATTGGGGTCCCCAGCTCACAATTTTCTTCTTCACATAAGCGAGAAGGTTACCGCTTCTATCCTTGATGCCGAACGTATCTCGTAGTGCCACAATCTTCTGTTCGATTATGTACTCGTTACCAGCAAAAACTGAGCTAGACGCGGCCACTGCAGGCGCGGGTGCTCTAGGGCTATCCATTTTCGTGCCACAGCTGGGACAGAATTTCACGTTATCCGGCGCAGTACTACCGCATGATGGACACTGCAAATCTCTAACCACTCGCACACGTGACCGGTGGTTTGGCTGTTATATGACTGCCGAGTTGAGTAGTTCCATGCTGAGCTTATATCTTCTAAATCTTAGATTCGGGATAAAGCTGGGATGAGTGGATGCCTAAGAAGCCGCGTAGAAAGCAACGGGCTTCGAAGCCGAAGAGATTTGAGGCTGTCCCAAAGGAATTCCACACAGTCACCCCCTACCTAGCGGTTAATGGGGCTGCGGAAGCCATTGAATGGTACGAGAAGGCTTTCGGGGCGAAGGAGTTAGAGCGGCAGCAAGTAGTAGTTAGCGAGAAGGATGAACACTGACAATGCGATCCCCGCAGCAACCAGCAATCTTTCTACAATAACCATGATTGAAACTAACCATCAAAGGCCGATATAACGACCTTGTTTGAGCGCAAGCACTGAAGCTGGTGAAAGACCAAATAGGGAAGGGATATCGCTTTGCCACAAATGAGCGACAATTGAGTGGGCCTCCTGAAGTCTTCGAAGAGAAGTGGCATGCTCTCGAGCCAGCGGCGGCTCTGGAAGCCTTGGGTTCGAATCCAGAGCAGGGGCTCACGGGCAGTGAGGCGCAGTCTCGCATTACGTTCTACGGCTTGAATGAGCTTGCGGAAGCGAAGAGGGCATCTTCGTGGAAGCTGCTTCTAGCTCAGTTTAAGGAAACGCTCATCCTGATCCTGATTGCCGCAGCCATAATCTCGATTGTGGTAGGAGAGGCCTTAGATTCAGTGGTGATCTTAGCGATTGTTTTTGCTTCAGCTGGGTTGGGTTTCTATCAGGAGTACAGGGCGGAACAGTCCCTCGCACTTCTGAAGAAGTTGGCTGCGCCGGCAGCTACGGTGGTTAGGGATGGGCAGACGATTGTTGTCCCTGCGAGGGAGCTCGTTCCTGGTGACCTCATTCTTCTTGACTCGGGCGATAAGGTGCCGGCCGATGCGAGAATAATCGAAGCAATGAATTTGCAGGTTGACGAAGCGGTTCTAACCGGCGAATCAGCGCCTGCCAGCAAATCGACGAAGGCTCTGGAGACTGACGCTCCGTTGCCTGAGTGGAACAACATCGCATTCTCAGGAACTATCGTAACCTATGGCCGCGGAAGGGCAGTTGTCTTCGCTACGGGTATGGGAACTGAATTTGGAAAGATAGCTCGCTTAATCGAAACCGACGGGGAGGAACAGACGCCGTTAGAGAAGCGGATGGACGAGCTTGGCAAGTGGATGGTCAAGGTACTTCTCGTTACTGTCGCTCTAGTCTCTCTACTAGGTGTACTTCGCGGCCACGCGCTTCTGGACATGTTTCTGTGGGGCGTAAGCTTAGCCGTTGCAGCCGTCCCAGAAGCGCTTCCCGCCGTTGTAACCGGTGCCTTAGCGATAGGAGTCTATCGAATGGCACGCATGAACTCAATAATCCGACATCTGCCAGCCACAGAGACCCTCGGTTCGACCACAGTCATTTGCACAGACAAAACCGGAACTCTAACCAAAGGCGAAATGACTGTAAAGAAACTCTACGCGCAAGGCAGCATTTTCGAGGTCGGCGGCGTGGGCTATGAGTCGCAGGGCGAATTCAAACCGCCTCTGCCACAGGCTAGCAATGGCCAGGTCAGACTCGCTTGCCTTTGTGGAGCCCTCTGCAACGATTCGAACCTTGCAAATCCAAGCGGTGCATGGAAAGTTATCGGCGACCCGACTGAAGGGGCGTTACTTGTAGCCGCTGCAAAGGCGGGAATCGACGTAGAAGCTGCACGCATTGACTATCCACGCGTAGCCGAGGTCCCTTTCACTTCCGAAAGAAAGATGATGACAACAATTCACAAAACAAAGGGAGGCCAGTACCTGGTCGCCAGCAAAGGCGCTCCAGAAATCATCTTGGAGAAATGCAACAAAGTTGCGCATTCAACGTCGAGTGTAGCACTAGATCAAGATTCAAAGCAACAGATACTGCGAACTAACAACGGTTTCGCCGCGGACGGATTTCGCGTTATCTCTGTGGCTTACAAAATCCTGGAAACACTGCCAGACGAGGTGGATGAACGGATTGAACGCGACATGACTTTCCTCGGATTAATGGCCATGATTGATCCTCCAAGGCAGGAGGCAGCCGAGGCAGTGAAACTCTGTGGGAAGGCCGGAATACGTGTAGTCATGATCACGGGTGATCACAAGTTGACTGCTACTTGGGTCGCCAAAGAACTGAAGATCTTGAAGGAAGGCGACTTGGCGTTGACCGGAGCAGAGCTAGACAAAATGAGCGAGGAAGAGTTCAGTTCGATTGCTGAGAAAGTGAAGGCCTATTCTCGTACCTCACCCGAGCATAAGACTCGCATCGTTGAGGCACTCAAGAAGAGGGGAAACGTAGTCGCCATGACGGGGGATGGAATCAACGATGCTCCTGCCCTCAAGAAAGCAGACATCGGCGTGGCTATGGGGATCACAGGGACGGACGTGACAAAGGAAGCGGCCGATATGATTCTTACCGACGACAACTTCGCCTCAATCGTTTCCGCAGTCTATGAGGGCCGGGGCATATACGAGAACATTAGGAAATACTTGACATACTTACTCTCCGCCAACATTGGGGAGATTCTAATCATGGCCGCCGCTGGGCTATTAGCTCTCCCGCTCCCACTCCTCGCGAAACATCTCCTGTTCGTTAACTTGGCCACCGACGGCCTCCCCGCATTGGCATTGGGCACCGACCCTCCCGAGCCGCTTCTCATGGAGAAGCCTCCACGAAACCCAAAGGAGAATATCTTAGCGACAGTCCACGGCTGGTTAGCGGGAATAGCCACACTGCTACTGGTAGTTGCAGGCGCAGCCTTCGCGTATGGGTTGTTCAGCTACGGTTGGACATTTGCCCATCCGATCGTCTTCGCTGAACTTAAGGCGCGAAGTATGGTTTTCGCAACAATAGTGCTCTTCGAAATCTTCTTCGCTTTCAGCTGCAGGTCCTTCGATCGTACATTCTTCGCAGTTGGCCCTCTCGGAAACAAATCGCTAGTCGCAATCGTCTTGGGACAAGCCGTCATCATGCCACTCATATTCCAGGTTCCAGTGTTGGCAAGCATCTTCAGCGTTACAGCCCTCGACCCTGTAGAATGGTTAATCGTAATTGCACTCAGCTCGTCGGGCTTCGTTGCAAGCGAACTATCAAAGGTCCTACGCAATTGGTTGGCACGAGAGCCATCTCAACCGAGCGTTGTTCAAAATTCGCATTGACGCAGCACGTCTCGCGATAAGGAAAAAAAAGAAAAAAGAAGGGTATGGATGTTGGTGGAAGTTTACTGGTTTCTTTTTTGTTCAGTGCTCTGTGGTTTAGCTGCTTGAGGTTTACTTCTTCCTCGAAATGTAGCGAAGACCGCTAAGGCTGCGGCCAGAATGCCGAGGCCAACTGCGAGGACCTGATAGGTTTGCGTATTGCTGTTGGACGATGCTATTTGCTGATTCAGTTGATTGATCGTCGTGCTCTGCTGGGAGACCGTGCTTTGTAATTGCTGGTTTTGCGCCTGGGTTTGCTGCAATTGTTGTTGAAGTGATTGATATTGAGACTGAAGCGTTGCGTATTCGGGAGTGCTAGCTTTGATGTAGGATAAGGGTGCTATCGCGCTGTCGGTTGATGTGGATGAATAGGATGGGTAGTATGCGTAATAGTATGCGGGGTAAGTGTAGGAGTATTCGCAATACCAGTAACTGCAACTGTAGGAGTTGTTGTATGGATATTCATAGTAATAGTAGTATGGATAACCGTAGTAATTGTTGTTGTAGTTGTTCGATTGCGCCGTTTCAGAGAACGATGCCACAAGTGACGTTCTCGGTGCATCTTGGGGCACAGTTACCTGGAAGCTCTTGCTGAAACTGCTTGTAGTGTAAGAATAGCTGTAACCGTAACTGTTCATCTTCGAATTGTTGGCTAGGGTTTGGCTGGTGAGCTGATGAAGTCCAGTCTCGTCGATGTAATAGATGGTTGCCGTCAGAGTTTGGAGGTAAACATTGCTTTTCGGATTGACTTGCACGTTCACAGTAACGCTGTCCCCCGGCAAAACTTCAGAGGGGTACGTTACTTGGATGGTCGAGTAGGTCAGGTTAACGGTGTAGGAGGCCTGGTTTGATTGCGCAAAGGCAGGGTTGAACAGGGCGATTGTCGTTAGTAGCACTGCCGAAAGGATGAGGGCCGTTGTAGGTTTCATTTTTTGGTCGTACTGACAGTCCACATTGTCGGATATAAATGTGTCTTTATGTAGCACATAAACACAAATCGTAACGGGGGGAGCCTCGTAGGCGTCCAAACTACGCTTTCTATCACTTAGAGATGCTTCAAATCATCCGGCGTGTCGACATCGCGCAGAACATTGGAAGAGCCCGCCTCGACGAATCGTATTCTTCCTTCATGCTTCTTGGTCACTGCTTTTAGCCCGAATGACTGCTCGTCGATCTGTTCGATTTCCTTGAAGAGCTGACTATCCAATAGAATTGGGTGGCCGGGCTTACCTCGATGGGCTGCGACAATTATTGGATACTTTCGACGCGTGTATTCGTCGATGACGAAGTTGATTGCGCTCGTATCTATCTTGGCTATGTCGCCTGGAAGGATGAGTATGGCCTGTGTCGTTTCGCTGATTTCTTTCAGCCCCACCTTCACGGAGCTGCTCTGGCCTTTCTCATAGTCTTTGTTCACAACGAAACGGCAGGGGAGATCTTCGAGGGCCTTTTGGATCTTGTCGGCTTCCCAGCCGAGGACTACAATCACTTCATCCACTTTCGACTTGAGCGCTGCTTCAACCACCCTGCGGATCATGGGCCTACTTTCAACCTTGATGAGTAGCTTGTTTCTGCCATGCATTCGGGTGGATTTGCCCGCAGCCAATACGATGAGTGAGAGCATCGGAAAATTCGACCATTCTATAGCAACATGGGCAAGAATTCTGCGGCGCCAGGTTTGCCTATCACTTGTTCATCCTCGTATAATGGTTCTCCTCGGCGAATGGTCATCATAGGCCACCCTTTCAATGTCCAACCTTCGTATGGGGTCCACCCAACCTTGTAATGCAAATCTTCGGCCCTAACCTTCCGCCTAATCTTCAAGTCAACGATAACCAGGTCTGCGTCGGCACCTTTCTGAATCACACCCTTTCTCGGGTAGAGGCCAAACACTTTCGCCGGGTTCTCGCAGCATACTCGTTGGAGCGCCGTCAGGCTGATTCGGCGTTTGTTTACTCCTTCACTCAACAGGACAGGGAGCATTGTTTCGATTGCTGGGACGCCACCCCATGCCTTCCAGATATCGGCCCATCCCACCTCCTTCTCCGCGCGCTCCCCCGGCGCATGTTCCGAAGTAACCATGTCAATGGTTCCATCACGCAGGCCCTTCCAGAGTGCCTGCACATCTCGCGGGCCCTTCAACGACGGGTTCATCTTGAGGTAAGGCCCCTGTTTCTTCATGTCTCCACGTGTGAAGGTTAGGTAGTGGGGGCATGTCTCCGCAGTCACCCTAACCCGCCGCCGCTTATTTTTGCGAACAATTTCGACGCCCTCGCGAGTTGAGATGTGGGAAATGTGAACTCTCGCCTTTAGCGTCCGCGAGAATTCAACCACCTTCCTGACTGCGCGCTCCTCGGCAACGTTGGGTTTCCATTCAGCGTGCGCCATCGGGTCTTTCCTACCTTCCGCGGTGAGCCTGTCGAAGTTTTCGTTGGCCGTTTGCTCATCCTCACCGTGCACGTTCAGAATCGATTTTCGCATCGAAGTTTCGCGCATTAGGGACATGAGTGCGTGGTCGTCTGCGTAGTAAGGTCTGCATGTGAAGGTCTTGAATGACCGCACGCCTATGCTTGCGATTGCCGCTATGTTTGGGAGGTTGTTGAGGTTCATCATTCCTCCGTGGAGCGAGAAATCAATCAATGAATACCGCTTTCCGAGCTCGATCTTATCCTTTACACGTTCAGGTGTGTCGACGGGGGTTGAGAGAACCATCTCAACGACACTCGTGACCCCTCCCGCCGCAGCGGCAGCAGTCCCCGTGGTGAAATCTTCGCGGTTTGTAAAGGCGGGGTCATGCAGGTGAGCATGCCCGTCCACTAAGCCTGGAAGGATGAGCCTCCCTTTCGCATCGATTCGCCTGTGTGCCATCCTAGGCTTTGTGATGCCAACGGATTTTATTGTTCCATTCTCGATTACAATATTCGCCTTGACAAGGCGACCCGAACGCAAAACCTTCCCGTTTTCAACCAAAACAGAACTCAATACTTGCCCCCCGCAGATGTATGGTTCAAGATGATGAATTCCTTTTTCGCCCTTTAGTCCAAGTAATCGTCAGGGGATATTGAGTTCGCAGACGACGCATGCTATTCAATCGACACTCGAAAGTCATCGCTGAGCTTGAGCTCGTGCCAACTAACCCTGTCGCCTCGTTGTTCAACTTTCCGCCGGTCCGCTATGAAGTAGGAATTGTCGGATTCCTTGTCTCGTTTCTAGGAGTTATACTCATCCTGACATCGACGAAGCAAAAAAATGAAAGTTAGCGCAGTCAGAAGACTACTCAGACTTGGATTTGCGACCAACTGTTTCCGATAAGGCTTCGCCCATATTACGGTAACCTGAAACATCAGGGTGAAGACCATCCGGAGAACTAAGCAAGCGGTCGGGGTTGCTCGGATCCCTTACCGCCCGATTGGTGTCGCAGAAAAGAATTCCAAGCCGATTCGCAGTGTCAGCGATCCAGCTGTTTAAGTCACGTATTGCTTTCGCTTCACTCGGTGACGCCGTGTTGTAGGGCAACACTGTAGCTGCTACAGGCGTTATTTTTGCGGCGATGGCTTTCCGGCACATTGCGAGTAGATTGGTTTCGACGTTTTCTATGGGTATGCCTTGGTAAATATCGTTGACACCTGCGAGGATTATGACGCAGTTCGGCGCCTCTTGCAGAACATCTTCTTCGAATCTACTCAGGATCTCATCTGACCTCTGGCCGTTGACGCCACGATTTAGCACCGTCCATTCTGGACGCATCCGCATCATCCAGTAGGCGTACTGGCTTTCGGGGTTTCCTCGGCCGTTAGGCGGTGCTTCGAGCGGGGATAGGAAACCAGGCGTCCCAGCCGTTGTCGAATCCCCCAAGCCAACAATCCGCAACTTCAAAGCGGCCACAATGACTCAGCTCTCTTCATCTCAAATAGGCTTGCAACACAATCTATTTTATCGAAAGGTGTTGCTCCTCAGGCTGGTCCTCATTATTGGTTGACCTTCTCATAAGAAATGGCGTTCTAGTCACAATGGATGGTCAGCGGCGCATCTTGGAGAACCACGCTATCGCCATCGAGCAAGGTAAGGTCGTGGAAATCGGGAAAACTGCTGACCTGCAGAAGAAGCACAGTACCGCCGAGGTCTTAGACGCATCGGGCCGTATCGTGATGCCCGGAATCGTCTGCAGCCACTCTCACCTCTATGGCATGCTACTAAGGGGAGCATCACTGAAGATAACCCCGCCCTCAGATTTTACGCAGATTCTTCAGCGTGTTTGGTGGCCCATGGACGAGGCTATGAATTTCGAGGATGCCTACGCAAGCGCCTTGGTTGCTTCAGTTGAATTCGCTAAATCGGGTGTAACAACTTTCGCGGATACCTACTCAGGCCCGAACTCAATCACTGGCGTTCTGGACCATATTGCACGTGCGGTCGAGGAGGTTGGGATCAGGGGTTTCGTGGCCTTCGAAGCCACGGAGCGGCACTCTAAGGATGAAGGAGCGAAAGGGGTACAGGAGAACGTAAGGTTCGCTGAGAAAACGCACTCCAAGCCCGCGAGTAAAGCCAAACCCCTCTTCAGCATCCACGCTTCCTTCACCGTTTCCGACGATCTCATCAGACGGGTGAAGGCGTTGGCGGTAAAGTACCGCGTGCCAATTACCATACATGCCTCGGAGGGGCTGGGGGATCTTCATCACAACCTAGAGAACTATGGGAAGCGGACCGTGGAGAGGTTACGTGACGTCGGGCTACTCGGGCCTGACGTCGTCCTAGCCCATTGCGTGAACCTCGATGAGAATGAAATCGACACTATTGCTCAAACGAAGACTGGTGTCGCGCACAACCCCATGAGCAACATGCTAAACGCAGTTGGAGTCGCACCCATCCTCAGAATGCTTGAGAAACAAATCAACGTGGGCTTGGGAAATGACGGATACATATTCGACATGTTCGAGAACATGCGCTCAGCCTACCTCTTGCACCGCGTATACCACAAGAACCCGAACGCAATCGACCCCTACACCATCTTAGAGATGGCGACCGTAAGCGGCGCCAAGCTGTATGGGATGGAGAAGGAATTAGGCTCCATAGAGGCTGGGAAGAGGGCTGATATAATCATAATCAAACCGAGCGTACTCCCCACACCGCTAAACGCGAGCAGCGCCGTAGGCCATTTGGTCAATACGGTGGATGGGAACGATGTTGAAACCGTCCTCGTCGACGGCAAGCCAGTCGTCAAGAACAAGCAACTTCTCACCTTCGACGAAGAGAAGGCTCAGTCAATTTCGCAAAACGCCGCGGCCAAACTGTGGGAACGTTTGGAAACTGTGAAGCCACAGGTAGATCCCCTAAAGAAATGAGCAAAATCAGATGCGCTCTCAGTGTGGCTAATTGGAATACAAAAGAGTCGTAACCTCATTTCTTACCGCCGATGGGAAGGTCCTTCTGCTAAGGAGAAGCGAGAAGGTTGCGACACACAGGGGTAAATGGGCGGCGGTAAGCGGCTATCTGGAAGGAAGCGAAGATCCGCTCCAACGCGCACAAATCGAAATACAAGAGGAACTAGGCCTCTCTCTTGAGCAGGTCAGCGTAGTAAAGGCGGGGGAAATCCTTCGCGCCTATGATGAGCCGACGAAGACCGTTTGGATTGTTCACCCATTCCTGTTTGAAACACGCTCAAGAACGATTAAACTCGATTGGGAGAGCACAGAATACCGCTGGGTCGACCCCAACGAGTTAGGCTCGTATGAAACGGTCCCGAAACTCAAAGAAACCTTCGACCGCGTCCGCTGCAACTTCGAAGCCCCGCAAGCCACATTTGCCAAAGTTCTGAAGGGCATCGACGCGCTCGCGCAAGACAGGGTCCAGGGCGCAAGTGCACTTGGCCGAAGCGCGCTTCAACTACTGTCCGCAACCACTGAGACTGCAGAGGTCGCAACTGCCGAGGAAACGTTCTGCAATCTCCTGTTTGCAGCATCAAAATTACGTCAAGCGCAGCCAGCTATGGCTAACGTAAGAAATCTAGTCGGCATGTTGCTATACCGAGCCGACCAAAAGAAAAACTCAGTTTCCGCCGCCGAGTACGGTAGACTGGTCCGTTCGCTGGCCGAGGAGGTGGCGCAATACTCAAGCGACGCCTCAGAGGATGCCTCAAGGGACGCTGTTGCGATATTGCCAGAGGACGGCTATGTGCTCACCCACAGCCACAGCAGCACCGTCCTTAGGGCGCTTGAACTAGGCATGAAGGGCAGGAGACGGTTCCAGGTCTACGCCACCGAATCATACCCGGGGATGGAAGGAAAACAGCTTGCTAAGGCGCTGGTTGATGTGGGTGTGCCTGTGAAACTCGTCGCCGACTCAGCGGTAGATTCGGTCATGCCGGATGTGGACTTAGTGTTGGTCGGTGCGGACAGCGTTCTGGCTGATGGTTCCCTCCTTCACAAGGTTGGAACAAGGGACATTGCTACCGCAGCCCATGAACGCGGGATACCCTTCTACAGCGTCTGCGAAACAGCGAAGTTCAGTACGGCCGATTTTCTAGGTGAACCAGTTCAAACCTCAAACCTCTTCGACGTCACGCCAAGCCAATACGTTTCGAAATACATGACGGAAACGGGCGTTGTGGAACCACGCGAAGTAGAAAGCCGAATAGGACTCATGCTCCGGGAAATCTATTCATAATAAGAAGCTGAGATTGTAACCCGCAGGTATTGGTCATCCTTGAGCGGTATTCCAGAAGTTGATATGAGAATCAGAAAATAGTGCAGGCAGCCTTTCGCTCCCAAGGAATGCTACGGGAATATTTCACAGACCTTTTCCCATATATGCGTGAAGCACTGCGACATTTCAACCTGGAGAAAGCTTGGGAAACAGTCTACGCCGATGTTGTTACGGGAGATTTCGAGCTTGACCGCCTATCGCTATTCCTAAACCGGCTATACGTCGAGGATAGGCAACTTTTCGCTTCATTCCTAGGCTATGTTACAAAGGAACTCTTCGACAGGTTTCATGAACCAAAAGAAAATCTAACGTGGTTCTTCGAAGAACTGAAGGAACTAGGTTTCAGCTGGGATGGCAAGAAAAAATCTTTCGCCCCGACTGAGCCTTGAAATCGAACCAGTTCGCCTACATGACCTCATGACCGATATTTGGTATCGTCATCGCTTCCTCTGGCGGCGGGGTTCCGCGAAATAGGATGTAGAATGCCACGGCAGCAGCCAAGTAAGCTGCACCCCCGATTAGTAATGGAGCTGACAGTGAGAGAAATGAAGCCTGGCTTAGCAAATAGCCTGCCAGAATCGGGCTAACAGAATTCCCGACCCCCCAAATCGTGTAAGTTATCGCTGATGCGGAGGCCCGTTCGTCGGGAGTTACGGTTCCCATCAGGTACGATTGTTGCATTGGCCATGCCATATTCATGAAAAAGTTGCGCGCAATGAAGATAATTGCTGCGAACTGGTAGGTCGGCGCAAGAACCATTGACGCTAACAAACCAGCCGATAGTCCCTGCGTTATGAGAACACTCTTGGAGCTACCCAACCTCTTCATCAACCTCGGAACTATTGGCACAACTATTAGTGAGGTTATTTCGGCCGCAGCGAACCACGGGCCTAGGGAAGTTTCACTGGTCCCATACACCCTGTTGAACCAGAGGGAAAGCAACTGGATGCTAATTCCGGATGCAAACCCAACTAAGCCCAGGGTCGCGGAGAACTTGGTGATTTGAAGCCTAGACTTTTTGGGAAACAAGGTCCAACGGCGCCCGCCGTCAGGAGCAACCGGAATCACTTTCGCCTCAGAAATTGGCAGCAGGACTAAGCCCGAGAGAATCGAAAGCCCCACGAAAATGAGAAACGGGTATTCGTAGGATTCTAGGAATGTTGAATTAAGTTGTACACGGAAGAGGGCTGGGAGAACACTCGCGGCAGATCCAATGGTTAGTGCTATAGTCCATATGCCTTGCGACCAAGCGAAAGCTCTCGTTCGTCCCTCGGCGCCCGCCTTTTCGGAGATGAGGGCTGTCCACGCAGGTGTCCAAACTGCAGTGGTGAAACCACCCGCTAAGCCAATCCCACCAATTGCACCAGCTACGAGTAGCGAGCTCAAGTCGCGGGTAAACGCGAAAAACACGTAGGCCAAGGTCGCCGACAAGAAACCCCAAACAACGAACGGCTTTCTACCATAACGGTCGGCTGCAATCGCGAAAGGTATCAGAGCAACCGTGCTTGCAAAAGACGAGACCGCCGTTATTGCGCCTATTACCTCGCCTGAGAAGCCTAGGTTGCTCAAATAGATCGGTAAAACGACAAGCGTGTACCCGAGGGGTAACGAGTTAAGGCCCATTGCGGCGAGCAGAAGCTTAACGTCACGTGAGCCGTGTGATTCGTGGCCGCTCATCTTGCGATGGACTCCAATCGGACTTCAGGGCCCGATAGCGAGCGGTCTAGAGGCTACGCTGCTATTCACATTACGGTTTCGCAGCCACGAAGGAATAGTTCTTGCTTTACTGGCAGATCATTAGGCAGTTGCCGACGCGGTGTTCACCGCGAGGGTAACCCAGCGCAGCATACGGAGTAGGTGAGTAAGCACCGCTGTAAACGTAGCCGAATGGAAGGCCGTAGGATGGTGACGAATAGTAGCCGTAGGATGGTGACGAATAGTAGCTGTATAATGGTGAGGGATAGTAGCCGTATGATGGTGAGGGATAGTAGCCGTATGATGGTGACGAATAGTCGCCGTACATTGGGTATGCTGGGTAAGGTGCGTATCCGTAATAGTTCAACGGGGTATAGTAGCTGTTCGGGTAGCCCGAACCACAACCACAATAGGACATATTTCGATACCTAGAAACCGTCAGCCGCCAGCCACCAAATTAAGCGTATCCGAAATTTGACTAAGGCGTGTAAATCCCCCTTGCAAAAGTCTGCTGTAATGAATCCCGCATTTGCGTCTATCACAGCAATCACCCGCCTTCTACGGTTTCAGCCCCCAGCTGGCTTTTCGCACAGGATCAATTCGGACGAAAGGTGCTTCCCCCTCCTTCCAAGGCATCGCTCGGACCCAATCGAATTTCTCGTGGGAGACGCGGTAGATTTCGCGAAACTCCGGCCCTTTATCGATGATCTCCGCCCGCCCTTGAATAAGGATACCGCGGTTAGAATCGCCGAAAACATCCACTAGCAACGCGATTCTATCATTCCCCTGAAGGTTGCGGTATTTTCTTGTCTCGTAATCAATTGCCGCCCAGAACGCGCCCTATCCATAGACGTAAGAAATCGTTTTCAACGTGAACGGCATCAACTCCGCCCAGTGGATTGAATGGATCAGAAGGCTGTCGCTTACGTGGCGAGCAACCGAGACAAAATACTCGAAGACTTCCGAACATTGCTTAGGCAACCAAGCGTTTCTGCCCAGGGGCGTGGAATCCGTGAGTGCGCCAACCTCCTAGAACGATTCATGCGAGCTTCAGGCATGGAAACTGAACTCGTGGAAGAACCCGAAGGGAACCCTGTGCTACTGGGCAACGTCACCACAAGCAAGTCGAAGCGTACGCTGTTGTTCTACGGCCATTACGACGTGCAACCCACAGAACCCCTAGAGGAATGGAAGTCGGATCCCTTTGGGGCGGAGATGAAGGATGGCAAGATTTTTGCGCGTGGTGCTTCCGATTCTAAGAACAATGTAATGGCGTTAGTCAAAATGGTGGAAGCATACAAGAATACAATTGGCGAGCTGCCTGTGAATTTGAAATTTTTCTTCGAAGGTGAGGAAGAGATTGGCAGCCCTCATCTTCCGCGCTTTGTGGAAGAGAATAAGTCCAAGTTGAAAGCCGACTCCGACGTCTGCTTCGACGGAGGGATAGATGAAACCGGCAGGCCTGAAGTGGTCCTGGGCGTGAAAGGCATGCTCTACGTCGAGCTACATGCAACCGGCCCGAAGGTTGACCTTCATTCCTCCCTAGCCCCGCTCGCCCCGAACCCGGCGTGGCGCATAATCTGGGCACTTGACTCCATCAAACAGTCCGATGAGAGGATCAAGATTGATGGCTGGTACGACCGCGTACACGAACCATCTTCAGCCGAACTTGAACTTGTGAAGAACATTCCCTTCGACGAGGAGAGGAATAAGTCGGAGATGGGGCTTGCCTCTTTCCTACTTGACAGAAAAGGGTTGGACGCAGTGAGGATGCTCCTCTATGAGCCCACCTGCAATGTCTGCGGCTTCATGAGCGGATATACAGCGAAAGGCTCCAAAACAGTATTGCCCAGCAAGGCCATAGCCAAGCTAGATTTCAGGTTAGTCTACGACCAGAACCCTGCAGACCTACTTGAGAAATTGAAGCTACATCTCGTCAAACACAATTTTCGGGACATTGAAGTTGTAAGGTCGAACAGCCTAGAACCCTCGAAGACCCCTGTCGACGCACCTATTGCACGAGCAGTCATCGCCGCGGCAAAAGAGGTGTTCAAAAATGAAGCGTCCGTCGCCCCGAACGCCGCGGGCTCTGGCCCAGATTACCTCTTCACAAAGACGTTGGGCCTAAATTCGGTCTGGGCGGGGTGTGCCTCAGCCTTCTCTCAAGCACACGCCCCGAACGAATTCGAACTCGTAGACGATTTCTTCAAAGGAATTGAATACGCGGGGACGATTGTGGAGAACTTCGCGCGCACCTAGCGCCTAATCGGCCTTCGGGTCTCCCTCAACCTTTAATGAATTCCACTCATAGTCGTTGCCAGGCAAGGCCCCTGGAAGACGAGTGTTTGACGATCAAAGGCATCGTAATGGACATGGATGGAACGATAACACAGTTCAACCTCGACTACATGGCTGCCCGACGCAAGGCACTCGAAGAAGTTGAGAAACTGAACCTACGTACACCGGAGATGACTGAACAACTCAGCCTCTATCTTATCCTCAAGAAACTCAAGGATGAACTAGACGCTGACACGTTCACAAGCCTCCGGCGAAGATTCTACAACCTCCTTGAAGAGATGGAAGTCAACGCCGCCAACGAGGTCACCCTATACCCGGGCGCGGTTGAAACGCTCCGAAAACTCCGCGCCCGCGGGCTCAGAATAGGGTTGGTAACGAACAACGGGCGTGTTGGGACAGAGATAACTCTGAGGCGATGCGAGCTAGCAGGTTTCTTCGACGCCGTAGTAACAAGGGATGATTGCGAAGAGATGAAACCAGACCCTGGCCCAGTTCGAAAGCTCTTAGCTGAAATGGGTGTCCCACTCGAAGAGGCCATTCTTGTAGGCGATGGGGTCATGGACATCATAGCCGCGCGGGAGGCAGGGTTACCGTCCGTCGCCGTTGCTACAGGGCCATTCCCGAGCGAACGATTAATTCAAGCCGAACCAGATTACCTGCTAGGATCAGTAAACGACCTGCCACTACTCATCGAACAGTTGGATGCCAAAGGGCGACGCTGAGTTGTTGAACCAGGTGGAAAATCACTCTCACCAAGCTAGCCCTAGGAGGTTTTGAAACCTATTTTCGCGTATGGAAAGCATATACTCGCGTCTTAAATGGGGTTAGATGGTACGTACCGCATCAAAAGTTTGAGGGAGGGATAAAATTGCAAACAAAAGGAGCTCAAGGCACAATGGCCACCCTATTTCTCTACGCTGCAATCATTCAAGGTGCAATAGCAGCAGTCATCACTTTTCTAGGCGGCTTCGGAGATCAAATCGGCTTGTATCCGGTCGCAGTTTCCAGAGTAATCGCAAGCGGGGAAGCAGGCACATGGTTCACCGTTGGATACCTCACCTACCTGATAGTAGGCGTAATCGGAATCGCGGTGACTTCATTGTTCTACTTCTTCATTGAAACCGTGCAAGGCAAGGTCTACAAGGGCATATCGAAAGCGCTAGCATGGGTCCATTTTGTCCTCGGCAACATCGGCGTGGCGGGCGCAGCAATCCTAGCCATGGCGGGAGGATACCTTGGCGGTGCTGCGATGCAACCCAAAAATTTCGGAGGACTGGCATGGACCACGGGACAAGTACACGTAGGCATCCTACAATACTACTCGGAGCCAATAGCGGTCTTTCTAGTTCTCGGTTTGATCGGGTTCTTCGCCGGTGGACTAGGATACTTGATGGCCTTACGCTCCAAACACTGAGCTAAGGAAACATTCCACCCTTCCCTAACCTTTTCTTTCTATGGCTCATCGTGAGCCAAATCACCCAGCCCGCACGCCGTTTGGTACGGGTCGTTCTGGTACACCAAGCACAGGCACAATTGAATCAGCATACCCAATGTCTAGGAGCATCCCTTCGGAAACTTCGCCGAACAACTTCTTGGGTTCAAGGTTGACGACGAATAACGCCTGCTTCCCTTCAATTTCCCTCGGATTCTGACGTTCCTTCTTCATCCCCGCCAGTATGTTTCTCCTATGGTCACCAAAATTTACGATGAGTTTCACCAACCTGTCTGAATTCTTCACATCCTCCACACGTTCGATTGTTCCAACGCGAACGTCAATCCTGTTCAGTAACTCGATGGGAACGGTTGGTTTGACGGGGGCAGGCTTAATCGTGGTCAAAGTGAACTGGATGACTTCGACTCCCAACGATAAAAAGCGAACAACTCCAGGAAACTGCGCTTAGCGTTTCACCTTGTCCAGGACGAAAGCATGGCTGAGACCGGAGCTAGGAGGATTCTTGTGATGCAGGACGGAAAGGTGCTGGGAACAATCACAGCGGGAAGTCTCCTGAACACTCTCTCACACTTCCCTGACAGGAATACGCGCGAAGTCTTGAAGTCCATTGCTGGCCTAACCTAAGTTTCCAATGGTGTAACCGCTCGCGGAGTAGTTCCGCGATTCTCACAGGTTAAAGGCGCCTATTACGAAGGTCGCACCGTAGTAAATGAGAATCAACCCAAAGACGATGAGTACGACCTTATACCCTCTTGAACCAACCACAGCCTTACCCTTCTTACCTAGATGCGCAATCATCGTGAGAAATGCGTAATCCATCCAGACATGTGAAACATACATTACGAGTACGCCGACGAGCGCTGCGAAAGCTAAAGCTTGGACTATGAGAACTGAGCCTATGGTTAGCCACCATAGAATAAAGTAGGGATTGAGCCCAGTGAGGGCTAGGCCTAAGACTAGAGAGCTCGCGGGGAGTTTTCTCGCCTTAGCATTAGGTATCCCAGCCGACGATGGTTTGCTCTTGAGGGTTTCATAGACCTGCAGTACGCCGAAACCAATCAAGCCCGCACCCCCTACCACGCCAATCACTCCTTTGGCCATCGGTTGGCTCGCAGCCGCGAGCAAGCCTAAGGCGAGGGCGAGGACCAATGGAAACTCCACGAGCGTATGTCCGATAGCCGCTGAGAAACCAGCTCGAGCTCCCTCCTTAGAACCGTGCATAAGTAAACCGAAAAATAACGGACCTGGAGCAAGCGCCCCTGAAGCTGTTACCACAATTACGGTGGTAACGAAACCGAATAAATCCATAATGAGCAGGTCTCTTTACGTTGCACAAAACAGCTCTGTCAAGTTATTTGAGTTTGTTCTGCATGTTTGATTCCAATGCGTAGTTCGATGGTGAAGGGGTTCTACCTTACTACAGCGGCACCGATAATGTAACTCACCAGTGCGGTCACTAAACCTATGCCAAGCATTTGCAGGCCAGATTTCCACCAAACACCAACCGTCACCGAAGCCTTGTAAGCACCAACAATGAATAGCGAAGCCCCTGCCAGTCCTATCGATCCCCACACAGCTAGCCAAACGGGCAGCCCAAAGAAAGGTGCAACAGGAATCAAGGAACCTATAGCGGCGGCGAAACCCACGATTACAGCTGTCTTCACAAGCCCGCTCTTTTCAACCGGTGAAACCTTTAACTCCTCGGCAAGCATAACACCAACCCACCTCTCTTCATCCGACGTTATGGTGTGAACTATTTCGTCGAGCTGTTTTCCTGTGAAGCCTTTTGCTTCGTAGATTCTTCTAATCTCTTCCCGTTCAATGTCGGAGAACCTTCTGATGTGATCCTTCTCCCGCTCGACTTGGCTTTCATAGAAATCCTTGTCTGCTAAGGTCGACGTGTAAGCAACCGCTCCCATCGAAAGAGACTCAGCGAAAGTCGTGGCCAAGGCCGCGGCTATTATGAACTTTGAATTACCAGAAGCAGCCGTCACCCCTAGCACCACGCCTAGGACATTCACAATTCCGTCCTGCCCGCCCAAAATTACGTCGCTCAGTCTCGACCCTACTCTATGCAATTTCTTGTGAGCTTCGAGGTCCTCGGAAGTAGGTTGGGGCCTCCTCTTGGCTGCTGACATCTCAAGGAACTCGGCTTTCGTGTATCTCGATTCGAGAGAGGTGCGGGTTATTTAGGCCTCTACAATTAGGTTTCTGCCTACTGTACCGAGTGCTTTGACAACGTCATGTTTGCTCAGAAGGCCTACTACATTCGATTCCCCGTCAGTTACGGGCAGGCTGCCTATTCCCTTGTTTATGATTATCTGAGCTGCCTGTGCTAAGTCTGCATCTTCGTAAGTTGTGATTGGGTTTGGTGTCATCAGCTCTTTCGTTGTAATCAGCGCGCCCTCACTCTCCGGTTTCAGGGGCGATATTTCATTAGCTCCTTTAGGCGCCTTCTCTCTAATTGATAGAATGTTCGACAGCGTCAAGATGCCCACTAACTCCTCGTCTATGACGGGGACGCTTGGCTGGCGGAAAATTATTGCGTGAGCCACGTGCACCGCTGGGTAGTTGCTTTTCGCGAAGATGAAGTCTCTGGTCATGAAATCAGCGACCCTGAACCTGTGAGGCAACTTTTGCGAGTAGTAGTGGCAGAGGTCTGTTTCCGTCATGATTCCTGAGAGAGGGTTGTCATTTGTGATTACGGTGTAGGCAAGGTTTTCCGTGTCGAACAGACGTGCCGCATTGAGAACCGGAAAGTCCCGTCTGAGCGTCGGGATTGACTCAGTGGAGGCTTCTGAGACTCGTATCTCTCCTAGGCTGCGTGTTGTGGAGTCCTCTAGGAGAAACTGGGCGATCGTCCTCTTGGATATGAAGCCGACAGGCCGGTTACGTTGGTCCACGACTACGAGTTGAGATACTCGGTTACGCGTCATCAGGTCTCGCGCGGTCAGGAGTGAGTCGGACGGGCCGACCGTGACTACCCATTCCGTCATTACGTCGGCGACTGTGTCCATTCGAGTTTTCTCGGGGCCCGCCATTAGTTGAATTCAGCTCCCGCTCCGTCTTTGCGGTGGTTAACTCAGAATTTGATATAAGACAACTCAATGGTTACCATAACCGGTTTTCGCAATGGAAGGCAAATAGAAACTCGTTTGACGAATTGGGATGCGTTGAAAGAAGCGAAATCAATCTACCGCATGATTCTTGAAGTGATTTTCATCCCTCTCGAACGCAAGTATCCGAGGAATTTCTCGCGAAGTGCTCCTCTAAAGGCGAGTTCTGGTGGAACGAGTCCCTTCTTGACCACCTCGCCTGTACCGAGGATCTGTGCGGCTATTGAGCAAGGGAAGGCGGTGGTGCGGGCCATGGATGTCATTCCCGCTCTCCCATCATAGTGGTCTATCATCTCATACCGACGGTGAACGCTCGCATTGCGCTTCCTCCCAGATACGTCGACCCTGAGCAAGGTTAGGTCTCTTTCTTTACCCAGACTGATTCGATCTGACAGAATCTTGCCTACAAGCTTTCGTGGAATAACTAGCCTCCCATCGAATCGTACTGGCTTGGTTTCGAGTAACCCACATTCTATCAGCGTCTTGATTTGGGAAACGTGGCCGGGCCAACGGATTGTTTTTTCATCCATTTCACGTACTCCTCTTAGTGTTTGTACGAGGGTTGAGAGCCCATCGGTGTAGAAGCATTCGCATACTCCAATAGGTGGGCGGAAGGTTATCTTCTCGAGTCCAGTTAGGGCAGGGACATCTGTGACTTTCCCGTTCTTGACGATTCTTGCTTTCCGAAGATACTCTTCAAGCACCGCTTCAAAGGAGAAGACGATTCGATAGTTCAGCGGGGGCCTTGGCCGTGCTGGTATACCGCCGACCTTTATGTGAACCTCGCGGACCTCATCCAGGTGTTCTGCTCCAGCCATAGCGAGAAGATTGGTTAAGCCAGGAGCCAGCCCGCACGCAGGTATGATTGTAATCCCCCTTTTCCGTGCTGCTGAATGAATTTCTCTTTGTCCGAATCGCCATCCGAAGATCAAGTCAACGAAATTCACTCCCGCCCGAATCGTTGATTCGATACCATATTCACTCAAGCCGTGGGGCAGAGCCCCTACACCAACGTCAAATCTCTTCAGAAGCCTGGCGGTATCTGAACGACGGCGTACGTCATGGGCTTTGACCGATAGTTTGCCTGAATGCACTCTTCGCGCAAGGGCGTTTAGGCGGTTTGGATCAACATCATAAACCGTAACCTCGTCAACAAGTTTCGACCTCACTAGATCCCGTGCTATCGCGGAACCCATCAAACCCGAACCGAAGATTGCAACCCTCAGAATTCACTCACCCTTTCCAAACGGTTCTCTTAGTGATAGAGGTAAGGGTAGTGATACTCAGAGATAGGGTTAACGTGCTTCTAGGATTGCTTCGATGTGCTTTGGAACGTTGGGCTCGTAAGAAACGCGGAGGACCCACCGCATAATGTCCTGCGTAGTTACTATTCCTTTCAACTCTTTGCCATCAAGAATGGGCAACCGCCTGACCTTATTCTTGAGCATTAATTCAAATGCGTCCTGAACGGCCAGGTTCGGCGTCGCGGTAAGAAGTGGTTTAGACATAACCTGCTTGATGGGTTTCTTGAGCACGTCCTTTCCTTTGATTACTTGCTTCGTTATATCTCGCTCAGTAACTATCCCGACAGGGTTCTTGCCTTCGACCACAACAACCGATCCTATGTCATGTTGAATCATCAGTTGCGCAGCATCACCAAGCGTACCCTTCGACTCCATTGCCGTGACTGGACTGCTCATCACGTTACCTAGCGTATCATTCACAGGTACCTCAACAGGCAAAGCGAATTCGCCAACACCGAAACGTTTCCGTTGTTTCGTTTAAAAGACCTGTCATTGCCTCTCACAAACGTTTAACCTAAACTCCCTTCGAGCCCCTTGCGCCACTCCGTCCTGAACAACTGGACCAAGACCTTCCTCGAAACTTTCAACTGCCCAGCTAGCTAACCCTTTGCCGGCCTTCCGAACCTGAGAAGGCACACGCAGCCTAGAGGCAGGATTCACCACCGTGCAGAAACCGAAGAGGTAACGTTACCCCAGATAGGGTAACGGTACCTACCCATCAACCGAAAGGTAACAAGCAAAGGAATCCAAAGAATCAACCGTTAAGGTACCGTTACCGACTCAAGGGAGCTGTTGCGTCTATGGGAGACCCGTTTTAGCCGTTTCGGTGTTGCTTTTCGGGACACCGCTAGCATTAGCATTCATAGAGACCGCCAATCATCGGCTAGCGCAGCCCTATCTCTGAACTTGGCAGCGCAGAATCTCCATAGGATCAAATCAATTACCCCGTACTTTTCTCCATATTTGGCAGAAAGATGGTTGATCATTCTCTTGTGATTGGAAAATCCTGACAAGCTAGTCAGTCTCATGATCCATCTGTCAGGCTTCGCCACATCGACAAGTCCAAGATTCCTTGCAAGATGATTTCGAGTAATAGGTCCAATGTATGGCAGCTCCTCCAACATGCCAAAGGCCGTTTTCGGGTTTTGCCGTTTGAGCCGAACAAACCAATCTCCTGAGATCATCTTAGCCCCTTGAACGACGCTTCGAGCTTTTCTTCTGTTGCTGAAAACTTCTAGAACGGGACTGAGATTTGACATCTTGCTGACATACTCGACCTTGAAACCTTTGAATGCTTTCCTTAGAGCTGGAAATTTCTCCTCGATTATTGCTTCTTTGAAACCTGCCGTGTAGACTACCCAAACGTATTCTTCTAAGAAATCATCAGCATTCATTCGCCGAAAAGTATCGAGCGAGAGCCTGCGACACCATTCTAGTTCAGAACGATATTTTCTTTCAGTGTATCTTTTGGCTCTCCGAAAAAAGGTGTCAAGTTTCATTGAACTGTCTACCATGCTAAGGTCATCTTTGCATGTACTCATTGGAATTCGTTATTGATTAGGCAAGTAGATTTGACTGAACAGGCTCTGTTACGTCTTGGGGTTCTGCCTTTTGGTGTTACAGGTCGGGACTCGGGGTTTTAAGGAGATTTCTGAACTGGGGAAGAATCTCATCGATTAGCGAGGCGATTTTCTCTTCTTTAGGTCTAATGACGCTCATAATGTCTCGCAAGGCTTTAGCTTGCGCACTGTCCCACGTTGAAAGAAAGCTAGTGTTCAAAGTTTGTCCTTGTGCGGCCAAACCAGCGACTCATTCCTGCTTCCTGCATGTCGAGTGGATGGATTTTGCCGGTGAATTGTGTATTGAGGTTTCGCCTGACAGATGCGTTGATTCCGATCTCCCCAGCTATACCCTGAGAGAGCAGTACGACGGAAAGCTTCGCGGTACGACCCAAAGCGCAAAGTTCCGATATGGTTTCGGAGGTTGCGGCCTGGACTCCTCTAGGTTCCCACGGGCAATACTGAGGTCCTTCATCGATTAGGAGTGCGAGGTTCACTCGTTCCTTTTTATCCATCAACCCCTTCAGGTACCGTGCGAATGAAAGGAAAATCGATAGCTTCTCCTGTTTGCTACCTTCCGACAGGTCCATCACAAGCGTGCGATGCTCTCTTGCAAGTTTCAAGATGTCTTCATGTTTCTGTTGGCCCCTGATGTTCTCGAAATCTTTCTCTTCCAGTTTGATTTGTACCACCATCGTTCGCATTTCTCAACAAATCTCTGTTCCATGCTCTCATTGAAGCTGAAGTCCTCTTTCAGCTTTCTCGCAACCAGGGCAATCGCCAGCCAGATGGCCGGATTCTTGAAGTCCTTTTCATAGTATATTTGTTCGTCTGTAATGCCCTTCCAACGTGTGTTGTTTCCGTACGAGGGCTCTTGAACATATTTTCGAGTTCACTCTTGACACTCAATGAACCATGTTGCTCGAACTTTTTTCGCCAATGCGTGATGTATTGCGCCCTGTCCCTTACGGCATAGCCATGCTCGTCCAAATACGCCTCCACTTTATCCTTAGCGCCATCAACTACCAGAGTACGGTAGGTGTTTCGACGTTGAAGAATCGGGTCATAGTACACAGTTGGCACTCTCAAGTTCCTAAGACGATTTGGGAGGAAACTCAGGACATGGACTGTCAAGCAATTTTGTGCGTTGACGCCCACTTAGACATTGAATTGGTAACTCAAGAGGAGTTAGAAGCATTCCCGACAGACCTTCTCAAGCTCGCAAGGCAAAGGGTGGGGGCACACTCGGAGATTAGACGGGCAACCGGCGGATTTCCCGCGTTAGTCAAAGAGAAGTCTGAGATTGAATTGATGCCAGAGATGTGGGTTACCGTTCCTATAGGAGCGCTAGGTGCGACGGCGAAGCAGAAAAACGAAGTGATTGGGAAAACATCACATGAATCGATGGGAGAGACCGCTCGCGCATTGCTTAAGCATTACAAGGAGTCAATGGGTATTCTGGTTCACCTGAGTCCGCCGCGGAGGCTTTCTGAAATAAGACGGCGGTTACTCGGCGATGTGATTTTTGATATTGATGTTGATTACTTCAACGAGATGCAAGCAGAATGCTATTCCCCTTCGCGTAACGCTGGGCCGTCAGATCTCGCAAGTATAATTGAAATGATGCATTTGATAAAGAACGTGAATCCAAAGCTGATAACAATCTCCGAAGAGACAGTCGAGTCGCGCGAAAAACCTAGTAGTTCATTCAATGGGTTTCTAGAATGGTTGAAGAAGAGAGGCTACTCTATTCAGTGCAGCCAGGTATTTGCGACCGACACTGAGGCTCGTCAAACCCTCGCACTGTACGACGAATACTGCAACACGATCAGACTGCCCATGTTGAAAGACGCTACACGCACTCACCTCGCAGGTGGTCCTGTTGACCTTACAGAAGTCAGTTTCCAGAAAAGTCTGAGTGAAAAGACACGCTTGTTTTTTGGCGAGAGAATCCCTACGGGATGATGTGGTAACCCACCTCTTAGCGTCTTGAGCGAGGGAGTTCAAATCCTGTCGCCCGCACCACTTGAGCCACACACTGAAACTCCTGAATAATCCGGCTGTAGCTTACGCAGGCCCTAGGTGTTCTGTAACACTTCCCATGCAGCAGCCCCGTACTATTAGGTATGGGGATGGTCAAAGTTCCTGAGTGTGCCAAAATCTGGCGTTTCTGGTCTGTCCGATAACTCCGCAGCTTCTCTACCATAGTCGCGCTACTTGGAGAGAAATGAAAATACTCATTCTGCCGGCGCAGTTATCAACGGCTCTCTGTTCAGCAGTATTCTGAACTCGTCGAGCGGCGGTATCTTCAGTATCTTCTCGAAGACAGCATCGATCTTCTTCCTGACCGGATCCGTTGAGAGCTTGTTGATCGGCTGAAGCTCCTCCTTAGATACGTCGCCCCACAGCTTGCTTAGCCTCTCGTGGTCAGGTTGAGAGAGCTTTGTAATGTCCAGGGTAGGCAGTTCCTCCCACCACGCCTTCGGGAACTTGCACCACGGCCCCTCGGTCTCCTGGCGCTGCATAAGGAGCGTGAACAGTCCGAGGGTCGAGTTGAACCAGAGAGCCAGTTCACGTTCCCTGTGTTTCCTTTCTTCCTCGTTGCCCGTCCTCCACCTGGTCGGCCACCACACGTTGGAAAGGGCCCGGTGCGGGAGGACTATCGCCGCGAGGCGATTCGTATTCAGGCGAAGCTCTTTCGGAAGCATCAGGGTGCCCGCCCTCGACCACAGGAGCTGGGCGTCTCGCCTGTGCCGTCCGGCCATTGCGCGGGTTCGAGGCGCAAGGTACTGGTTCGAGTGTTCCGTCAATTTGGACACGGCGTCCTTGTCGTAGCCCCACAGCGCGGGGTATGGACTCTGAGATGTAGAAAGCGAGAAGCCGTCGTAGATGTCTCGGCCGTCGGGGCCGAGCTGTGTCATGCTGTCCAGCCTGACTAGGGAGGCTGAGCCCACCTGTCCCTGTCCGGGGTAGAATATTTCTCCCTTCGAGAGGTTGTAGGCGGAGCGCGCGAGGTCGGTCTGGGCGAAGGCGGCGGGAATCGCAAGCGAGGTCGACTGGTTCTCGCTGAGATTCAGCGAGATCATTTCGCCGAACTTGTTCCCGTCCGAGCGGAGTTCGCATGTTCCCATGTTGTCCTCAAGTTTAGCCGCTAAGCCGTTCCTTATCGTCGAGACCAGCGTGATCGCTTCTATGGCCGTTCTCGGCTGCCTCCAGAGGTTGATGAAGGTAGTCCGAGCGTCCTTCGTTCTCGCCTCGACTTTCCGCATGACAAGCAGAACCTCGCTCAGCTTGGTTGATTCCGAGAAGTTCCAATTCTTCGGCTCGTGGCTTGAAATCACGTACCGGACATCGTGCCTGCCGAACAGAGTCTGGGTCGGCCCCCAGGCGTCTCCGTTCAGGCAGTTCTTGGGAAGGACGAAGGCAAGCATCCCGTTTGTCCGCGTCACGCCCAGTCCTATAGCAAAGAACACGGAGCCGAGACCGGCGGTAATGTTCGCGCTGAGTCCCTTCTGCCTGACGAGATCCCCGAGCTTCGCCTGCAACTCCGCGCGCTCCTTTTCCCCCACTCCCCCAAACAGCAGGTTGCTGTTCACGGATCGCGTGAACGGCGGATTCATCGTGCAGATGTCCAGCATGGGAAGGGAGAAAACGTCGGGTTCTTCCCCCGTGCCTGTCGAATTGAGCGCGCCTATCGACGCGCCGATCAGTCGCTGCTGGGCGTGCAGTTTTCTTCCCTTGGCGAACTCTATGCTTCCGAGCTGGGCGCTAATCGCCTTACCGCCGAGCGGAACGGAGTAGAAATGCATCCTTCCGACCCGGACGCGGGGATTGTGCATCGCCACGGAAGCCGCGGCCAGGTGGACGGCGGAGGGGAGGACATCGAAGCCCCACAGCCCGTTCTCGACGAGCAGTCTGTGAACCTCGTCGGATTTCGGAAGTACGCCATGCTTCGCAGATTCCGCGATGTGCCGATCATCGACGGCGCCCAGAGCGGCCTTGGGCAGCGTTCCAGTTCCGCACGCAAGGTCGCCTATCTTCAGCTCTCCAACACTCTCGGGATTCAGCCAGTCGATATGTGAGTCGTAGTCGTCTATCGTAAGCTTCAGCAGCAGGGTGGCGGCGGGAATCTTTGTGTAGAAGGCGCCAAAGAATTTGGCGTCGGCCAGCAGCTTGTGAAAGATCCGACCCATGAGGTCGTGGCGCAGGGCGGCGCGGTTCGCCAGGAGTTGAATGGAGGTGCCCGCCAGCTCCCGTAGCGCCCGCTCCGTCTCGGGAGAGGACGGCAGCCGGAGCAGGAGTTCCCTGCTGACATTGAATATCGGAATGAAGTCGATGTTGTCCTCGATATACTTCCACTGGTTGGCGAATTCGAGGCTCAGGTTAGGGGACTGGAGGGTCTGCTGGATCGTCTTTACGCCGCTCTCGGTCTGGCTGATTATCTCCTGAAACAGCATGGCGTTCGCAAGGATCAGCGAGGCGATCCGGTAGATGCGCAGGTCGGGCTGATCGGTCTTCCCGATTTTCTTTTCAGCTTGAACCGTCTGAGCTTTTTGGGACAACCAGTATCTCCCTGAACCTTCCCTCTGTTCCCTTGAATCTCGACAGGGCATCGGCAGCGATCTCGATGCTGTTCCCGAGCATATCCACCGCCCTGTTCACCACGTCCTCCGCAACGAGGCTCTCGTAGGCCCGCCGTAGAATGTCCGAGAGGTCGCCCAGAGTGGCGTCAGACCAGCCACCTTCGGAAGTGGCAGTGAACACCTTGATCCTGTAGTGCGCTGACGACAGGGCGGAGTCAAGGTTCTGCCACGGCGTGCTTCTGACTTCGGAGGGATAAAGAACGGCTATCGCAATCGAACCGATCGCCTCCTCGATTCGCTCCCTGCACTGCTTCTCTAGCAATGCCTCGGCGTTTGGCGTATCTGCGACTTTGCCCTCCAGAACAACCCTGACCCCTCCGTAGTCGGCGATGATGACGTCTGGCAGTCGCCGGCCTTCGGACGCGGCTAGAATCGTCTCCGGCACGGATACGATCTTCTGCTTTGAGAGGAGTTCGGCCAGCTTGACGTTGAGGACTTCTTCGCGGAACGGGCGACTCAATCGACCAGCTCCAAGCCACCGACTCGTAGCACGTCAGGTATTATATAGAATTCTGTCCATCTGCGTAATTTCTGCGGCATTAGCCAAGTCACCGACGCTCAGTCAAGCACGGCTACCTGAATGGGCGAGAGCAGCCGCTCCGCCGAATCTGCCTTTATTGGCGTGTCCGCTCGTCACTAATTCCTCCCAGTTGGCTTGTTCACGCAGTGAAGCATCTCCTTGCTTGAGCTTATCTTGATATTTCTCAATAAGTTTCATTACTCCGGCTTTGAGTTAATCAGGGGTTAGATCAACAAACATTTTGTAATTTCGCATCCGATGGTTTCAAGGGGGTGTTATTCCGGATACGTCTTGAGCTAAATCATGACTTTTTCTCTTGGATGTCCCTATTCGCTAAGTGAAAGGAATCTATCCTTTCCGTCAGGTGAGCCAGCAGCATAGTTAGCTTTGAAGTTAATAGCCCCACCTCGTCCAACACCCAAATGATTTCACTAGATTGACCTAGTTGGCTTCCTACATAAGGTAAAGAAAATTTCCTTTGGCAGTCGTTGCATCGGTATCGTCTAACGATTCCTCGCGAATTGTATCGGAATCCACACCGCGCAATATCAGGAGATGAACAGTATCGGAATTTTAGTGGTTCGAAGTAGTTGAGCAGCGTGAAGATGTGCGCAAGGCGCTTCTTCGGAGTTACCAATACTTCGGGGTGATAATCAACGATACACTACGCAGGCATGTTAGCTGGGATAAGTCTGCCTTCTCTCTCAATTATTCCCCCCTTCGAGATTAGCCTCTCCAGCGCTTGATCCATCGACTGTTGGGCTTCACTTGATACTCTATCTATCCCGAGCATTCTGGCAGTTTGGATTGTGAGCGTTTCACGAGGAATGCTCAGAGCTTCTTGCAAGATTTTGGTGAACGCTAATTCGATTTCTTCGGGAGGGATTTGTGTCAAATTCCTAAAGGTGTCTCGGTCATTCGGTTCTGGCTTGCGAACCCGCAGGCGCGAACGCCAGTCCTTCTTGGGGTAAAGAAAATCATCAGTTCGGTCGATCTGATTTGACTTTAGCGCTATTCTGATAGCCACACTCGCTGCCTCGCTCATCCGGTGTCCAACCCTGTGTAAGCCCCACGCCTGTGCTAGTCTATGCGACGCATTGTCTACATGGATGGGGCCTTCGTTGTCAACAATCTCTATGAGTTGTTTTGACAAGATCCTTGCTGCGCGAGGATCATGGAACTGCAAATTCCAGGGAGGGCGAAATGAGGGAACATGAACTTTGTAGTAAGTTGCCCAATCCGGATTGCTATTTGAGTTCTGTTCAGTTAGGTTGGAGGTTGTTTCGAGCTTCTCTCTATCTTCTCCACCTGCTTGCTGAGGGCTTTGAGGAAGAGAGTTGCGAGTATTTTCAATAGCCTGCTTCAATCGCTGCACTTCGAGATCGTGCCGCGTAACAAAATCTGGAGCCCATACTCGGTGAATACGCCAACCGAGCCTCTCAAGCACTTCCTGCCTGATGCGGTCTCTGTCTCTAGCTGTGTATGCAGAATGATAAGTCGCGCCGTCGCATTCTACGCCCAGAATGAACTGCCCAGGTCGTGCAGGGTCTATCACTCCCAAGTCTATCCGATATCCGCTGCAACCGACCTGGGCTCTGACACCATAGCCGAGATTCTTGATCTCCTCAGCGACTTTCGCTTCTAAGGGGGACTCGTACTCACCGCCCGAGCTGCTAATGAACTCCAATGCTTTGGAACCCTGTTCCGCATACTGGAGATACTTGTGAAGTTGGAGGACACCAGGCACACTCAATTGTGTCAGGTCGAAATCCTGTGCTTTGATTGAGCTAACAAGAAACACTTTCTCTCGTGCACGCGTGATGGCAACATTCAGACGTCGCTGTCCTCCTTCCCGATTGAGAGGGCCGAAATTCATTGTTAGCCTGCCTTGTGCGTCACGCCCATAGCCCACACTGAAGATCATTACATCTCGTTCGTCACCTTGGACGTTCTCAAGATTCTTCACGAAGAAGCCCTCAAGTCTGTCTTCTGCGAAGAATTTTTCAAACTCGGGGTGTTCCTTTCTCATTTTCTCGACTAGGTCTTCAATTGTGTTGGATTGACTTATGCTGAAGGACACGACGCCAAGCGATTTGCCAGGAGAATTCATCAGATGTGAGACGATCAGGTCGATTACCTTTTCCGCTTCAATTCTATTATCGCGTTTTTTGCCTCTGTCATAGATTCCGTTTGGAACGTAGACGAATTTGACTCCTAAGTCTGGACTCGAATCAACGGCGGATGGAAAAGTTACAAGTTTGTCTCCGTAAAACTGATGATTTGAAAAAGCTATTAGCGATTCATGTCGGCTGCGGTAGTGCCAACGAAGCATGATTGGTGTGACTCCTGCTGCTGTAATTGCTTGGAGGATGCTCTCGTATTCATCGAAAGTATCTTCGGTTGTCTCGTAGTATTCGTCAGATAGTATTCCTTCGAAAAATGAGGTGGGGGGCAACTGCTTATCGTCCCCACACACCACTGTCTGCTTTCCTCGGTAAATGGCCCCGATAGAATCCTCGGTGCGAACTTGAGATGCCTCGTCGAATATTACGAGGTCAAAGACAAATCTCTCAGGGTCCAGGAATTGACTGACTGAGAGTGGGCTCATCAGCAGGCATGGCTTGATTCTGAGCAAGAGGTTAGATATCATTGGGAATAATTTCCTAAGAGGTAAGTGGCGCCTCTTTTTCAGAGCTTCTCGACGTAAGATGTCAAATTCGCTATCAGGATACGTGCTTATTGGCGGTTTGAATTTCGCAGCGCTGTGTATTACGCGGTGGGGTCCAAGTCTCCATTGTTGTGTGTCAAGTTCTCGAAACTCATTGATTAGTCGCTCATGTTCCACGTAACGGAACTGTCCCAGTAGCGGTTCCTTGGCGAATAACCAGTCTATCCATTCTTGAAGCAATGACTTACGCACGACCGCGCCCAATTCATCACTTCTTACAGAATGAGTTTCGAGCGCTCTGAACAGGGCGTGCAGTCTGAGATCTGCAAACTGTTTCTCAATGTTCCTATAATCGATCCAATCGCGCAATGTATCAATGGACCCTATCATCGAACCAATGTGGGTTCGCTGAAGTTGAAAAGGAGCTGCTCCCACGTAGACGCCCTGTATCTTCGGATAGCCGGGCTCAAAAAACTCGAAGAGCGATGTTAACGCTTTGTTGTAATTGATAATTGAATTCTCCAGCTGAGTAAGGTTTGGAGCACTGGCAGAACCGTTCTCTGCAATCTGAAGGAGCTCGTTTGTAATTTCCGTAGGTACCTTTGAACGAAAATGAAGTGCCCAATCGATTGCCTCCTTTAGTTGAAGTGCTCTTTTCAAGTCATTAAGGGAGTCCTGTGTTGGCCTGTCATGAACTCCGAGCTTTCGGAGTCTGGATCTTCCAACGTAAAAGTGAGGATTAACCCATCGAAGAGGTGATTGCCAGAGTTGAATCAGGCGCGGAAGATCGAGCTCAATAATGCCTCTTTCATAGTCGTCGGTTATACTAGTGTATTTCCATCGTCCTTCGCTTTGCCTAGCGCCTCGGACATCCTGATACAAGTCCCCTTTTGCGGTTAGGAGAATTCTTGGAACTCCAGGGCACTCATGCAGCATCTTTCCTACTTCAAGAATCCAAAGATCCGAACCTGATTTTGGATTGGGGAGTCCGAACAGAGCCATAATCTGGGAGGCGTCTCTTTCTAGATTTTCAGTTGCTTTGAGACAGGAACTCAACGATTCGAGCATTCGTGTCCGAAGTTCCATCGAATACTGCTTGCTTGTGCACCCGCGCCAAGGAAATTTATCTCCCTGTAATGCAACACTCCATACGGAGCTGAGTCTTTTTGCCAGGTTAACAGCCTGTTCAATTTGGTCGACGGTGAGATTTCCCGGGTCACCTCTGCCGGAGGTTAGTGTTGGATATTGGTCGAGTCGGGCTAATTCTCCGAGTATCTGATAGGCCGTTAAGCCCAAGGGTTGCTGCTCATGATGCAGTGACTCGACATATTTGTTCAGCTCGGCTCTTTTGAATTCAAGCTTCTTGAAATCGTTCTCAGACATCGGGCTGCCTTTTGCTTCAATGTTCTCTAGGCATGAGTTGTACAGGGTGTCGACCACTACCTTCTTGTTTGCTTTGTTGCTATGTATCTCCAAACACAGGTGACCGAGTCCGCGGTCCATCAGCCGCTTGTAAACTACTTCTAGGGCCGCCATCTTTTCACTAACGAATAGTACGGATTTTCCGCGTGAAACGAACTCTGCGATCAGGTTCACAATTGTCTGGCTTTTTCCGGTACCAGGAGGGCCTTGGACAACGAGATGCGAGCCCGTCTTTATCGATTCTATGCACGCGAGTTGACTGCTGTCGGCGTCGAGAACTACAAGACTCTGTTGAGGCTCAACTTTCCTGTCAAGCTCACTTGGATCGACCAGCTCTCCGCTTTCGACTCGGCCAATTCCACCCAGCGCCCGAACGAGGGGATTCTGAACGACTATTGCCTCGTGTTCTTTCAGGTCATTATAGATAGGAAGTTTGTAGAAGGAGAAAAGGCCAATCCAGCACTCTTTTGAAATTGTGAATTTCATCGCTGAAATGCTTCGCTCGACATCACTGAGATATGTCTGTAACCCGGAAAGGTCTTCCCAATCACTGGGTTCCGGCAATTCAATGCGAAATTCATTCGTGAGCTGCGTGTTTAGTGCAGGGTTGAGAACTATCTCATCCTCCGCGAGGCGCAATTCGAAGGGTTGACTCGCAGACTCTCGTGTTAATTCAACTGGGACCAGAAGTAAGGGGGACTTGATGCGATCGCTTTGCGGCTGTTCTGACCAATCGAGCATTCCGAATGTGACGTGGAGGATCCGTACGCCTCTTTCCTCGAATTCCGTGTGAGCACGGCGGTAGAGATTGCTCAGAACATCTTCTACAGGATTTTCAGAAACGCACTTGAGTTCCGTGGCACTCCTATCCTTTGCGACAGCCTCGTTTTCTGGTTGGTAGACAGACAATAGAGTCTTGCCCGGCTCATGGTTCAAGACCGGTTCCAGCGTTGATTGCGTGAGTTGATTTTTGGACGTAGTCGAATTCTCTGGTGGAATGTAGAAATGCCAAGGCTTATCATTGATGACCAGGCGATTGAAAACTTCCTCCATCGTCGGTTCAATAATCTGTAAGGTCGAAGAACGGGTACTGCGGAAATATAGTAACCTATTACGGCGTGTGAGGTCTACAAGCTTCTTTCTCCACTCAGCTATCCGTTCATGGAGTTTGGCAAGTTCAATGCTCATAATAGTTCCAATTCCAGGCTTAACTGAGTCGTCGGTAATTCTATCGTAACTCTCTCGTAATTCTCGTACCTCTAAGGAACCTGCAATTTCCTCGGAGTCCTTGGACTCTCTCGGCAAGTTTTACTCGCTCGTGATTGTGGTTGTGTTCTCCTAATAACGCTCCTTAAGCTCATTAATCTCCTGCACGATGTGGGCAGGTATTTTGACCTCGGCGTCTCCTTCCCTTTTGTAGGCGTCTAACAAGAACAACTCCTGCATCTCCAATACGCCGTCCAGCCGCATCAATAATCGCGTCTTCCAGCGTCCGTACGCCTCCTTCGATTCCCAGATACCTAAGAGGCCAACGTTGAATTGGTGAGCAAGAGTGAAGACCGAGAGCACACGCTGGTCCTGCAATTCTTCGCATTGAATATCTTGAACAAAATCCTTGATCGGCTTCGGTCGCAATCTAATTAGAATCAGGATAGGCGTCGTTAAGCCCAGCTTCTCGGGGTCAGTTTTGATGGTGAAATGTTTGATGACGCCCTTCTCCTTCAACCGGGCAACCCGCTTCAGGACGCCGACAGTTGAAATTTCGAGTCCGAGCTTCCCTAGGTCGGTGGATAGTTGCTGGTAGGTGGCACGGGAGTTTTCCCGCAGTAACTGTAGAATTGCTATGTCCTTGTCGTCTACCTCACGCAAACGAGCACCTCAAGTTAGCAAAACTAACGCAGCAACTGAGACCTTGCAGGCTGTAATTCGTTTCATTAACTCCCCTCACGTTGCTGACTGCATAAACGTTAACTGATTAACATAAAAATGTTTATGGAATTAAGTGCACTAATAGTATTTCGAGTGGTTTGCGGTGAAATTAGTCGAAGGGACAGACCTATTCGATAACGGGCATGTTGCCGTCGGCGTCGTCTTGTTCGCTACGTTGCTCCTAGCCCCAGGCTCAAAGTCGTTGCCAAGCATCGCGCCTGTGATAGCTGGCTATCTTCGCGTAATCTACTTAATTGTCATGGGGGAGGAATCAAAATGAGCGCAAGCAAATCGATTGTGGAGGTCGTCGCATCTTTCGGCGGGGCCGCAACGATCGGGGCCGCGCTCGGCTGGGGCTTTAAGAAGCTACTGAAGGTTCTCTTGGTCGTCTTGGCCGCGGTCATGGCGTTGATTGCAATCCCGATAGGGTACCTTACCTACGAGGGGGTCATATCGATTAACTGGGACAAACTCTACGCGCTTCTGGACTCGGCTGCTTCTGCAAGCGTTTCCTGGCTCTCGACTTTGGCTCAGACAGTCGCAATCGCCGTTCCAGCGCTCGGGGGCTTCGCAACCGGATTCGCAATTGGCTTTCAGAAAGGATGAAAGGGAGTTCGCGGTGATCTAAGTTTGTCCTTGCAGTTACTTCACTGCAGCGACTTACATCTCGACAAGAACTTCAACATATCCAACCTAAGCAGAGCTCAAGAGAGAAAGCAAGACATTGACAGAAATTTCGCAGCCGCCGTCGAGTACGCCCTAAAGAACAAACCCGACCTGTTTCTGGTAGCAGGAGATATATTTGACAGGTATCTGCCTGGCAACTCAGCCCGCGTTTTCGTCACTGAGATGATGAAGAAGCTGAAAGAAGCTAACATACGAGTCTTCATGATCGGGGGTAACCATGATGTCCCCAAGTTCGGCAGTCAATATCTTGCGATCGATGTTCTCAGATCTGCTGGGCTGGCAACGGTCTTTTCAAAATCGGATATCATGGAAAAGCAGGTTGTGGAAATAGATGGGAAGCGTGTTTGTATTTCCGGTAAGTCTTATAATTCTAGGTTCGAGGCCGCAAACCCGCTTCAAGGCTGTTCGATTCCACTAGACGGTCAATATAACGTGCTCATGCTGCATGGATCTCTTCAGGGTTTGAACGTAGTATCTTCCATCCCGGAGATTGCGTTCCAGAACCCATTTCGACCCTCCGATATTGCCCACGGACTGAATTACCTCGCCCTCGGCCACTTTCACAATCATTTCGAAAGAGAGCATAACGGATGCACGATAGTGAACCCAGGCTCAGTTGAGAAGCTAACATGGGCAGAGATGGCCGATGAGAAAGGCTTCGTTTGGGCTGAACTGCATAACTCAACCGCTTCAGTTGAGTTCATCAAGGTTCCAACGAGAAAAATGGAGCAGAGCGAGTTCGACTTATCGGATGCAGCGTCGAGCGGTTTCAACCTGAATGATCAAATCATCAATCATTTGCGTTCTCTGTCCGATCCTGACAAGGTTGTTCGGCTCGACCTGAAAGGGCAACTTACGCTTGAACAGTACCACCAGCTTCAGTTCAATGAAGTCTATGAAGCCGCAAAGGACATGTTCTTTCATCTAACTATCCGGCACAACGAATTGAACGTAGAAGGCTTCGGCAGAGTCTTCATGGACAGATTAGATAATCCGATTGAGGCTTTCACCAAGAGGATGGCCATCCTCAGTGCTGAAGCGACCTCCGAAGAGAAGAAGATGCAACTTGAGAAAGTGAAGGAACTGGGTCTAAAATATCTCGAGGAGGCGAGAGGATGATCATCCATCGGATCCGCGCATCCGGATTTCAAATAATCGGTGACCCAATCGACCTAGACTTTCCAGAAGTGGGAAGAATAGGGATCTTCGGCACGAACGAAAGCGGAAAGACGACGCTGCTTGAAGCCATAGAATACGCGCTGTACGGAATCAAACGCGGACGCGGCACTGAAACCTTGAGAGAGAACATCATAACTTGGGGAAAAGACGAGGCTAATGTTGAAGTAGAATTCACTTCGGGCCAAGAGCGATACCTCCTAAGGCGTTCTTTCAATATTAGGGGAACCCATCACGCTAGACTAACATCAAACATAGATGGACATCAAGACGCCGAAAGCGCCTTAACGAACTTGACGGAAATCGAAACCAAGATAGAACAGATTACAGGAATGGACAGGGACTCCTTCACTAAACTCGTGTATATCAAACAGAAAGATCTTGATGCACTAAAGACACTAGGCTCAACGAAGCGCGAACAGCTGATAGACAAGGTTATGGGGATTGAGATCTTTGACGATGCTGCTAAGCGAGTCAAAGCTGACACGGTGCTCGTCGAGCAGGATATCAGCTCGAAGGAAACCAATCTCATTCCCGTCCGCGCGAACGCAAAATCATTCCAGGATAAACTTGAATTCAAAAACGGTCTTCAAGCTGATCTGACGAACAATCTGGAACCACACCTCAAAGAGAAGAAACAGCAGTTCAGTGTGGAAGAAACCGTCCTAGCCACGTACGCTTGGCTTTTCGCATTCAAGTCCAAGGTCGACCTCGTTGCTTCAATGAAAAACGAGCAAGGTCGAGTGAAGAACGATGTTGACAGATTAGTGCAGCTGAGGAAAGATGAGGGAGTGTACCAAGCTGCAGTAACTACATACAAGCCGGAGCTGGATAGGCTGAACGTGGCATCAGAAACGTTTTCTCGGTTGGAAAGTGAGCTTTCAAGATCGACACAAGAATTAGAGAGGCTCAATGCCGCGCGCGGGGAGGCTCTTCACAAAGTAGGTTTAGACAAGGGTGGATCCTCACAATTTGAAAGGTCAGGACTGCAGAGGAAGAAGGGAACGCAACTTGCTCAGTTCATGATAACGCTGATTCTGTCGGTCGCACTCATTGTGGGCGGAATGCTCATTCAGCCAATTGTGAGCATACTCGGTTTCGTCTTAGCAGCAGTAACCGCAGGAATTTACCTGAGATACCGGAAAACTGACGCCATATTGTCACTCACTTCAGAGATTGGCACGTTGGACAAACATATTGAGACTACGCTGGGAACTATTCACGATGAACAAGGAAAAGTCACGCAGTATGCCGCAACGATTGGCTTCAGTAACCAAGCTGAGGTCCAGGGAGCCCTGACAACGAACATAGACCATGTCAAGCAAGTCACGGGCCAACCAACCATGGAAAGGGTAGAAGCCAATTTGCTTGGCGTCAAGGACGAGATTAAGCGGTTAATCGCAACCGATCCAGAAGGGCATCTGGCGAGCCTAAGTCATAGCATCAAAGAAAAAGAGCAGGAAAGAGACAGTTTAGAGCAGTCGCAGCCCGCGGCAGCCGCCGATCTTCAGTACAATGAAGCATCTCATACGGAGGCTCAATCTAAAACCGAAAGGTTGCGAGGTGAGTTTGAGGAACTGGCCAGGAAGCATGCGGGCGCGGTTGCGACGATTAAACAACTAGAAACTGAGCTGAGCCAGCTGAAGGGAGATTTCGACCGTCTTCCGAATCTCGAAGCCGAATATGCAACGCTGCAGGGTAAGAAGACTGTTATGGAGATGGTCACCGAACAGCTTGGAGAGACCAGCAAGAAATTACGAAACCAGGTCATGCCATATGCCGGCCTGCTCATAAATCAACTACTTCCAATCCTAACTGATGGCAGATATTCTCAGTTCGAAATCGCCGAAGACCTGAAATTCAAAGCGCATTCAAACGAGGCGGGAGGCTTCAAGGAACGGGAGATTTTCAGCGGTGGCACTCAAGATCAATTCCTCATAGCTCTCAGACTAGCGTTTACCCAAAGCATTCTGGATTCAAGAGTGATGGCAGACAAATATTGCCTACTCATGGACGAATGCATCTCAAGTAGTGATTATCAAAGAAGACAGGGAATCTTCGAAGTTCTAGATGTGACGAAGAAGACATTTTCGCAGGTCTTCGTTATAGCACACGAGGACATATCCAACCTTACAGATCATAACCTTTCACTCTCCCGAAACAGCCACGGCTATACCGAAGTGCGGTCAAAGAGTTGGTAATCCAAGAATGATCAACACCGATCCGGTTGTGACCGCGTTGCGGGGAGAGACACTCAAGAGTGAGCATTTCCGACCCTCCCAAGTAGACCTATCACAACCCTTCGTTGAAAGCGAGGAATCCATGGCAGATGACCGCGACGAAACCACTGTCCATGATGAATGGCACATGGAGACTGCGCATCTAACACCCAAGTTCCCCGCGGAATCAAACGTCACCGCTATCGACGCCACCGGTTTAGTGCTAGGAGTAATCCCCGACGGGTTCGTCGCCGCGCTACGTGCATCTCTCATCATCAAGACAACGGAGAACAAGCATATGCTGGAACATTACGGGCCGTATCTTATGGCAGTCACTTCCACAAACATTGATGCGATGTATCAAACTCTGTACGGGGCGGTCTATGGAGATACACCGCCAAGCTCACAGAGCCCTAAACTCGAAAATATTCTAGACAGGGTAAGAAACCTTCTTGAGCGCTACTTGCAGATGCAGGTGGCAACACGTTCAAACCAGACAATAATTCTCCTTGACGGCAGCCTAATAGGCGGAACTGTAGCCAACCCATCATCCTACGTCAGAAGAATTCTCGATAAATCCGCAGAAAATCAAAACTCGATAGCAGCGATATCCAAGACTACTGGTCTAATCCTTGAACGAACTCACAGAAGCATACTATCGCTGCTAGAAGGCATTCCAGGCCCCTGCTACGTAGGAGACATCAGGAACCACATTAAACAGCAACGTGAAAGGTATCTTGGTGACATTTACGTGGCAAAGTTCACTCCAATCGGAGAACCATTCCGAATCGACTTACCGGAAAATGCGCCAACCTCGCACGCTGACCTACTGAACGCCGTGGCTGGGCTCGCTGGCGACTATGGCTACCCAGAGGAACTGAAACTCGCCCACATGACATGCGTATTCAGCGCCATCGAAATCCTTGAACTCCAAGCGGCCGCCGTAGCCTTCCACAACCTTGTCATGGAAGAAGAGGTTGACGTACGACAGAAAATATTCCCATTCTAGTGATAAATAATGTATCTGTTATCAAAACAAGCAGACGATCTCTGGGTAGTGTTTTCTCCAAATGAAAGACTCAAACTTGGAGACACCATCAAAATTGAGGACATCGTTGCTCAAGTAGTCGAGATTCAGTTCGCGGATCTCCCCGGAGTCCTCCAACACATCCTAAGAAAATCCCTTATTCCCCTATCGGACACAACGGAAGAAATTCAACCTGAAGTCAAGAGCATCATTGGTTCACTTGCTGACCAGAAAGTTGCTCTGGCAAAAATACGAGGCAGAATAGTCGAAATCGATACCGGCGGAAACAAGAACAAAGCATTCAAGACAGGAATCAGCGAATTCACGCTCAGCAGAGCAAAATCGAAAATAGAAGTTATGGATGAAAACGAGCTCTTCCAACTGCTGGACATGAGTCCAGACCAACCATCACCCATCGCCCAGACACTCTCCACATCTGCAAAGCCCTACACTATCCCATTAGATCGACTCGGCATCAACGTAATCACTGGAATGAAAGGATCAGGAAAATCATATGCGGCGAAGAAGATCCTTCTCGAACTAATCAAACACCGCGTATTGACCATTGTCTTCGATGTGAACGGCGAATACCTCAACCTCTGGAAAAAAGACCTGAACCAACCGAACGAATTCATGCCCTACATCAAGGTTCTCACACCTCACATTCGCAACGCCCAAGGTGCTGAAATACCATTAGCGATCCCGCTTAACGAAGTATCATACGACGACTTTGCGCGGTCCATGAGTGTCCCGGAAGGCAACCCTTCATATCAGCACTTGATGCAGTTCTGGAAACAATGGTCAGGCAAGCAATTTGACCTCAATGACCTTGAAGCATATGTCAAGGACACCAGCAACGTTCCCAACGAGGCAGTTCGAATCGCTCTCCAAGGCAGGGTTGAGAGCGCGAGAGCATCCGGACTCTTCGGCCCTAGCTCAATAACTGATCTCATCAAGCAACTCCATGAAACTGGCGGAGCAATGATCTACAATCTCTCAACCGTCAGCTCATGGGAACGCAGGATAATTGTCGAGTTCACATTGAGAAAACTCACGCAGTTAGGCCAGACGAAGCAAATACGGGCAGTTTCCCTTTTTCTAGAGGAGGCTCAGCTGTACGTAGAACCCGCCAACATGGTCAATATTCTCACCCGAATGAGACACGTAGGAGTCTTTCCCACATTCATCACAAACGACCCAAGAACTCTGCCCGACGAAGTCTTCACGCTACTCGACAACATGATCACATTCGGCTTCCGAAACGAAGACGAATTGAAACAGCTTGCCAAATCCGGTCTAGTTGACAAATTGACCACAGATGTGCTCAGAAACCTCGAAACTAAGCAATGCCTCGCGATCGGGAAAATCACATCCAACTATCCCCTATTCCTAGAGATCATTCCCCAATCCGGCGTCGTGATGGGTGGAGAATCACGGAAGTTGGTTCCATGAGAGATAATCCAATCGATCACATAGTAGCTGCGCGCAAGGTGTCGGGCTGAATGGTCGCCATTACGTTCCATGGTGGTGTAGGCGAGATCGGAGGGAACAAGATTCTACTTGAGGATGGTGATTCGCGATTTACTGCGGGGAAAGCACCAAGCTGATTCTACAAGCGTTTGCTGAAATTACACCCAAGAGCTTCGACAACGACATCGAAGGATTGCAGTTCAGACAGGCGATAAAGTGAAGGTGGGCTCTATCGAACTTGAACCGATTCACGTAGACCATTCAGTGCCAGGCTGCTACGGTTTCATCATTCACACAACCGAGGGAGCTGTGATTTACTCGGGCGATTTCAGAATGCACGGAACGAAGCCCGAGATGACGCAGGACTTCGTTCAAGCAGCTGCCGCCACCAAACCAATTGCCATGCTATGCGAGGGAACGAATCTGATCGGAGCAGATTATTCCACTTAGCAAGAGGTCAACGCAAAGATAGGCAAAGTGGTCAGCACAAGCCAGAACTTAGTCTTAGCAGCTTTCCGGCATACAGACATCGACCGCACTCGGACATTATCTGACGTTGCCAGGCGAAATCATCGTAAACTGGCAATTTCTCTAAGACAGGCATATGTCTTGAACAAGCTGAAGACTGACAAGAGCCTTGAATTTCCACCAATCGATTCAGCTGATTTCCTCATCTTCAAGCGCGAAAAGAAAACTTACTACAAATGGGCGCGAAGTTCAGCCCAAAGCAGAACGGCTGGAAGAGTCCAAGCCTAAGCCGGGTATGCCGAAACACAACGAGCTTAGAGACATGATAAAATGGATTGGAAACGCAAGGGGGCTCGTCTCTGAAACTGAATACCGAATCAACGGTTACCGGCTCGACTGTGCTTGGCGCAAGCCAGTGCGCCAGACGCCTGATCAGGTCTGGGAAGTTCATATCGGAGGCGACTTCTTCGAAGCTTTGGCCAAACTCAAACATGCATGGGACCTTTGGGGAAGCGAACCTTTCCTAGTAACCACGGATGTAGCAGCACGGCAGGCTGAGAAGCTGTTAGGCGGAACCTTCCATGAGATGAAGCACGATATTCGAATCCTGAAGTGGCAGGACATCGTTAAGCTCTACAACCTGCTTAGACAGGCCGCTGAACTAGAGAAAGATATGCGTCTACTCGATGTAAGCTAAAGATTCTCCGCGAACGGGGGTTTTACTTTCCTTGGAGTCTCGGAGTGGTTCGTGCGCATCTGTCTGGTTTTATGCTTGTATTGATCAAGTGAATTTTCAGTGGCTTGGCGTTGAATGATCGAGTTGTATTTTGACGGATGGCTCGTATTCGTTTGGTTTGGTATTGGAAGCGGTACATGAGGAAGGGGCGCTACCGTTGCAGGCGTTATCTTCTGTATCTACCGGTCGCGATTGGTGACCAAGTTGACCGCTCCGTAGATTACCTTGTCCGCCTGTTCGGGACAGCAATTGTTCTCGTGCCGGAGGGTGCTGAGTTTCCTTTGTCGCGCTTAGAGAATTCGAATAACGCCAATCGGGATAACGGCGTCGACCACGGCGATCCATCGACAAGATCGTTGCTAAAGGATTCAAAGGCGGACGCTGGCAGCAAACTGCCGTAGGGTTTGTCGCGGTTAGAGAAGGTATTCCGCTGGCCGCGAAGGCTTGGAAGCTGCCAATCCTATGCTAGACTCTGTGAAATTGCGTTAGTCACAGTTCTGTATATTTTTACTGTATGACCGTTGAACCGCGGCGCAGCCGACAGAAACGTGAACTTCACCTCTACCTACGCGAAGACATCGTTGAAGCTTTGGAACGAGTGGCTAAGGATTCAGATTTGTCCGTTAGCCGGGTGGTTGAGATATTGTTAGGGTTCTATTGGGAGTTGAACGGTCTGGCGGAAAAAGGGCGTTTTATGGCGGAAGTGAACAGGCGTTTCCGCACAACCCCCTAAGTACTGGAACGTGTGTGGAATGTTTGTTTCTGCCGCCCTGAGGGGACTGGATTGCCCATTACGAATTCTAATCTCTGGCATTGGAGACGCACTCCGACGCTCAATCAAACACGCAAACTAGAGCTAAGAAGGAATCAGAGTCCTTCAAGGCTGGCAAGAAACAAAAGAAGAGAACACAGTTGGCAGAAGCGTAGGGAATTATCCCTTCAGCTGAGGGAACTGTTCACTTCAGCCTTTGAAGATAAGGATCATTCAGAGAAAATTTCTCTTCTCTCCTCGGATGCATTAGATGTTGAACGTGGCGAGGTTCTTTCTTCTCCACGGTACCGTCGTTCCTTCAAGCTCTGAGGGCGCAATTGCGAGAGTACAGTGAGCGGGCGATGATTGGGAAAAAAGAAGGAGACAATAGTTCTATTCCTCACGGACTTGCACATCGGGTCGAGGTGGGGACTCTGGCATCCAGACTGCGAACTCAGAAGCAAGGAACCTGTTACCCACGTCCCTGCAATGAATAATGTGCAAATTGCGCTCTGGGACTACTGGGTGGACTTCTGCAAAAAGCTCGACAAAACCAAGCCTGACGTAATCTTTCTGCTCGGGGACATAATCAACGGCGGAACGGGGCACAGAAACGAATCCGTCATAGAGCTGAACGAACAATGCGACTGTGCTCTTACGCTCCTCCGAATGATTCCTAGAAAAGCTCGCACAACGGTTCTCGGTCTCATAGGGTCTACGAGCTACGGTCAACTATACTTGGAGTTGAATCAGAAAATTTGCTCGGACCTCGGCGGGCATTTCTTTGGGACAACCGGGATCTTTGTATTTGCAGGTCATAGTTTCAGAATCTATCACGGCTCGACAACAGCCTACATCTACCTTGAGCTCGTGATGGGCAGGCGTCGCACATTCGCCCAGGAAGCAATTGCAAGAAAAAAGCTCCCCGAAATTGAAGGAATAATCTGCGGCCACTCACACCGCTGGCTCCACATGCGAACCATGTGGCACGACGGCAAAGACTTCCACGTGGTGCTATGCCCCGGCTGGGAAGGCCAAACAGACTTCCAGATCATGAAGGACCCCGACAAGATGATTCCCGAAATCGGCGCAGTCATAGGGCGTTTCGCAAAGGACTCAGTCGCCTTCGATTGCATCAGGTATCCTACACCTCTCGGAATCTCACAACCTGTGAGGGCCTAACTTGCCAGATCTGGAGCCCATTCGCCTGAGCGCGGAGGATGTCCGACGAGCGCTCCTTGATGAGGCTAAGAAGTACCCTCAGCGCCGGCCTTGGGAAGCTTGGGAGAACGAAGTTCTTCGCGAGTTTCACGGTAAGGTACCGTACCATATTCTTGCTCAAAAGCTCGGGCGCACAATGAGCATGGTGTCCCACCGGCTCGAAATTCTCGGCCTAACAAAACGAAAAACTCCAGAATCCCTTGGTAACGTCGTCAAGAACAAAGTCAGAGAACGTAACTGAATTTTTTCGCTCTTCGATGCGTGCGCAGTCAAAGACTGAGGGGACCATGAGGCTCGTGAAAGGTGCGGCCGGCATTTTGCTACATGGGCGGGAAGGCCCTGCTGGTCAAGACGCTTTTACGCCTAATCCCGAGGAACATTGAAACCTACTGCGAGGTTTTCGGAGGCGCCGGCAACCTTCTCCTGTCTAAACCCCCGAGCAATGTAGAAGTTTGGAACGATCTAGATGGCGAACTCGCAAACCTGATGCGCGTAATCAAGACCCGCCCAAGGCTCTTAATCAGGACGGCCCGCGCGATTCCGTACAGCCGCGTTTGGTATGAACGGTTGCAGCGAGAGGTCAAAAGTAGCGGGTTGAAAGGTAGCGATGTGCAGCGTGCGGCAAAATTCTGGTTCCTTCTCAGAGCCAGCTTCTTCGGCCACCCGGAGAAGGGGTGGCGTTTCGCTCTTCACACTAGTGAATCAATGCGCCTTGAGAACGGCCTACCGCTAATCCTCGCAGTCTCGGACAGGTTACGGAAGGTCTACATCGATTGCTTGGACTTCCGCCGGTGCATCAAGAACTGGGATGGGCCGGACACATTCTTCTTCATCGACCCACCGTACTACGGTGCTACGAAGTATCGGTCGCGTGGCCCCCAATTCACAACATGGGACCACGAAGACCTGGCCAAGATTCTTGCCAAGGTTGAGGCCAAGTGGCTTCTAACCTTGAACGACCGTCCCCAGGTCCGCAAACTCTACCGCGGTTACCGGGTAACCAAGGTGGACACGCAGATGGCCACCGCCAAAGTCGCAGCTGGGGAGAAGCGGCCACGACTGAGACAGTTGATAATTCGCAATTACAAAACGAGGTGATATCGCATGGCAGAAAATCCTCCAGCTCCCACGGCTACGGCGCCGGTTGATGCTGCAGCCCCTCAGGCGGGTACAGGAGTAGGAAACCCACGGGACATACAGGGTATCCTCGCTCTCGTCTTTGTCGGTGGGACTTTGGGAATCGCCGGCGTTGCGATCGCGATCGTCCCCGCAAGCGCACTGCAAGTGCTTGCAGAAGTTCTCCCGTTGACTGGGACCGTAATTGGGTATTACTTCGGCGTCAAGTCGCAACAGTAGATTTCTACAATTCTACAATTGTAGATAGGCAGGTGAATTTGTTTGGCAAGTGAAAATAATGTCATAGCGAAGCTTGCGGGCATGCGGCAACGGTTCATGGCTGAGTTCCAAGGCGAAGCAGCCGAGTTCCGTATCCGTGTTCAGCAGCTGCGCGAGAAGTACCTGAACGAAATCATCGACCTCACTATGACCGATGCCAAGGTGGCCGCGGTCCAACAGGCGCTTGATTTCTTCAAGCCTTCCCGGGAAAGCGTCACCCTGGTCCCACCATCAGGACCCGCAACCATGGTCCCAGAACCCACGGAAGTGCCACGAGATGTAGCTCCGACTCTCGCGCCACCCGAAAAGCAACCCATGAAAGCTCAGAGGCGCCCAGTGTACGGGTCCTGCCCGAACTGTAATGCGCCGATCTGGGAAGCAGCATCGAAGTTCTGTTCTCAATGCGCCTATCCTCTCGACGAGGTGTAGGTTTCTTTGAGGAACTACGTTAAGGAAATTTTGACAGCGGTCGACAGAAAAGTGAGCTCCACTAGGCGGTCCGCTGTCATCCACATTTTTGGTGCAACAAAGGGCGCCGTTGCCGACGTCATGGACGCCCACCTCGAAACTCTCAGCATGATCTTCCTAACCACCTGCTGGGCCGTCGGCTACGGCTGGTTTGAAGCAGTGATCGGCATCGGGTTCCTGCTTGGGATCCCGGGCGCAGTGAACGGTAAGGTTCAATGGTACTCCTTCCTGGGAGGCCTCTACTCCAGCTACCATCTTTTCTTAGGCTTCACAATATTCTGTATCACATTCGGGATTGGTTTCCTGAAATTCAACCGCATGCTCTACTACCGCAAGCGGTACCTGCTCTTCACGTCCCTGGCCAGCTACCCCTGGGCCCTCACCATCCAGGACTTTGCGTACTTCTTCTTCGCTCCGATATTCAACGCCGGCAACTACGCCCTGAACAGCCACGCGTGGACCTGTGGCGGCCTCAACCTGGGCTGCGTGACGCTCGCAAATCCTTGGAAACCCAGCATTCCCTTCATCATCCCTGAATGGTACGGCGTCACTCTCACAATTTCGTTCGTCCTGTTCTTCCTAGCGTATAGATCTGCGTTGGTCAACCTGCTCGTGACCCGCCAGATCATGAAGGAAGCTGGCTACAGCGAGAAAACCGCCCTACGAAACATTCCTGCTATACGCATGAAAGAGACGCCGGGGCAGACTCCCTCTCCTGCGCCTCCACCCCTGCCAAAGGCGATGCCCCAGGTATCTACGGAGATAACCCGGATAGTCGACCAGGAACATGAAGAATTAATTCGAAAGCTACGTGAAAGACTTGAGCGAAACTACAGTTGAGAAGCGCTGGATCACCAGCGTCCTAGCTGGCTTGCTTCTCCCAATCGTTATCGTGTACATCGTGGTCCGGCATGTGCTGAACGGATTCTCGGCCATGGGCGCGACCGAGTACATCATCGTCCTAGTCGCCGCCATCGTCGTCGCCGTCTTCGGGTTCGTAGCATTCATCGACTTCTTCTCCGTAGACCTCTCGGTGAGAGTACGGAAGCAGGTCTCCATTTCAAAGAAAGAATTGATGGAACGGAAACGCAATGAGTCGAAGCAATGAATCCCTGGGGAGCCAACCCCTCGTAGTCTGCGGAATATGCGAGTCCGTTGTCGACCAAGCCCATGCCCAGAAGAGAGATGTGGAGACGCCGAAAGGCCACATCACCGTTTGGGTCTGCAAGACGTGCCAACATCTCGGTTCTGAGGAACAGACACGGAAATACATTATGAAGGAAGAGAAGACGGTTGGTCGGTAAAGACCTCAACCAGGCTTCCCAGAGGGCGGCCACTATTGCTGATGAAATTCAGGAACTCCAGAAGGGGGACCGCGTTCTCGTTGTCTGGCATGACGCCTGCAGGGTGACGAACGACCCTGATGTGCGGCCGGATTACTATTCGACCCGGAAGGAAACACAGGGCACAGTCTGGGACTGCGTTCCAGACCCTGAATACCCCTGGGTGCTTTACCTGATCATTGCTGGTGAAACCACGTCGGGGCGCCCCGACTATTACGACGCCATCCCCGTCGCTTGGATTGCAAGAGTTCAACGCCTCACGGTCGCCGTAAAATTGCCCAGGAAGATGACCAGGGCTAGCCAAGACACGTACCAGGTCGACCGGGTTATCGTCTTCAGGAACGGGAAGCCGCACGAGGATAGCGGTGGCGTCGATAAAGTTCCCAAGAAATGGGCACACGATGGCACCTGCAAGCTCGTTGAAGAAATCATCAAAGTAATCCAGTGACCAATGTTGGCGAAGAGGCACCGGCGAAAACAGGGACCGCGCACCATAACCATCAAAATCCCCATCACCGCTGAAACTCTCACCGCCGTGATGCTTCTCATCCAGCAAATCATCGAGCTTGCACGTGTTGTGAAGGTGCCCCTGCAAGTTGAGAAGGTGGCAACCCTCGACCTCGCGCCAGTGGCACCGGCCCACGTTGAGGTAGTGACTGCTGAAATCAAAGTTCCAATGGTGGAAGAACAAAAATGAAAACGAAAAAGAAGGCTAGGCAGGTCCCGATAAGTCTCCTACTTGTAATCGTTGCCGTTGTGGCGTTAGGATCCCTCTCAGTCGGCTTTCTCGCGAGGCCAGCGCAGACCGTGTACTTCACACAATCCTTAACCACGTTGAGCATGTGGACGACCACACAAATCTATCCGATGGGCAATTACACTTCGACGGCTACTGAGACATGGGGCCGAGTCTGCGGAAACTCGCCTTGGAATATGACGGTACTTACCGCCCAATGTAGCGACATGCCAGTACCAGAGTTCAACGCAATCGGCATAGTAGCATTCTCAGCCCTCGCAGCATCCCTCTACTTTCTGCGACGCCGGCGTCACTGAATGAAGAAAACAGGGATTCTAATCATTCTCGCAGCCATCCTTCTCGCCCTCAACGCGGCTGACGTCGTATCCACGTGGATTGCAGTCAGCAGCGGGAGAGGGATTGAAGCTAACCCAATCGTGCTGCTGCTAGGCGGCCCATTCTCCCCGATCGCATTCTTCCTGAAACTGGCCGTCGTCCCGGGCGCCATCCTGGCCGTAGCTTGGTGGATCGCACATCGAACGAAGAATCCCAGGCTTGGCATGGCCACAATTATCGCGCCAGCCATCGTGTACGCAACCGCGGTGGCCAACAACGTCCTAGTCGCAGCCAAGAAAGTGGAAAAGACCGCAATGAAGGTGAAGAAGACCGTTGTCAAAGGGTAGCCCCAAGGTTCGTATTCCTAAGGTGTATGAAGGCACGCTTAGGCTGGAAGCTCGCAGGGATGGTAACACAATATCAAAGCAGCTGCGCATAATCTTGAAAGAGCACTTCAAGCAAGAGTATGAAAGTGGGTACACCCAATCATCGGGTGTACCCAATCTTCTAGCCCTAACGCGGCTGACGAAGGAGTTCATTGCCCGTGCCCAACTGGCCAGGCAAACCCCAACCAAGGTTCCAATGAAGGCTGCGAAGGAACCGGGGCTTCCAGGAGCCGAGAAACGGGACGAGCTCGAGAACCTCGTTTGGCAGGGCATCAGAGAGGCATTCGCCTACAGCAAAACAGAGGACGCGGCGAAGGATGCTGAGGCACGGTTGCTGGCGCTTCGAGTTGCCAACGGCCTCTCACGCACAGAACTGGCCATCCTCAAACACCAGGACGACGCCTTCGTTGGCGCCCTCCTGGAAGAACTAGGAGCGGATGCGGATGGGTTGGCGGCAAAAACTCACAAAGGAAGCTGAGGCCCGCCGGAAAGAAGATACCGGCCACCCGGACGACCCGACCGGCCCGCAGACGCTTGACATGGCAATCGTCGCGGACGCAGTGAAGTTTTGCCAGGTATATTTGAAATTCTTTCCGACACCGTACCAGGTGAAGTTACTCCTAGACGAGGCGAAGCGCATCTATGTCTGCTGGTCCAGGCAGAGTGGCAAGTCGACTACGCTTGCAGCCCGCATGATCCAGCGCTGCCTCCAGTACCCAGGGACCCTCCGGTTGATTGTTGCCCCAGGGCTAAGGCAAAGCATGATCATGATGGACAAGATTGAGGATTTCATTTACAACATCCCCAAGCCCGTGCGCCGGCAGATATTCAGCAAAATTCAGCGCACCACCATCCGCTTCAAGAATGGGTCCCGAATCGTTGCGTTACCGAACAGTCCCCAACTCTTGAGAGGTTATAGCGCCGCGGAGGTCCTCTGCGATGAAGCCGCGTTCTTCCGCGATGACGAGCTGATGTTCTTCAACGTTCTGTACCCGATGCTTCAAACCACCGACGGCAGCCTGATCACGAGTTCCACGCCCTGGGGCAAGAACACGGTCTTCTACAAGTTCTCACAGAACCCCGACTTCTCGAAGCACCACATAACCTGGGAAGACGTCGTCAAAGCCAAACTGGCGAAGCCCGAGTTCATTGAAGAGATGCGCCGCAGCATGCCCACGGACCGTTTCCGGCGAGAGTTCGAAGCTGAATTTACCGAGGACGAAACTGCATTCCTCTCCCAAGACCTAATCACCAGGTGCATCGACCCTGACGCCTCCTTCATCCCCGATTCCTTCTTCGGATTCTAATCACGGGAATGACGCCCAAGTCGTTGCTTTCTACCACACGGCGGACGGTCTTTGGTGGGCTCGTATTCGCCAAGACAAGGTTGAGTTTGACGCGACGCTAACCGTGCGGGGATTTAAGGCGCTTCTCGAGAGAACCGGTGAAACGTGCCAACTCTTCCAATTCGTTACCGTGGAGGGGAACTTGATTCGTGTTCTCGGCCTACCCTCTGAGAGTGATAAACTCAACAAACTCCTGCAGGTCCCTGAGGAAAATTGCCAAACGAACCGCAAGGTCCCTACTTCCTAGGAGTCGACCTCGGAAAAAGACACGACTTCAGCGTCATCGCCGTGGTCTCCAAGCAGCCGAACCGGGAACCGGTCGACCTGGTCTACTACAAGCGGTGGCCCCTCGAAACCCCCTACTCTTCCGTGATTGGTTCAGTTCGCGTGATCATTGAGAGGCTTCGCAATGTGCAGAAGTGCCTTGTCGACCAAACTGGCGTGGGCGAGTATATCGTTGAGGATATGCAGAAAGGCGGCATCAAACACGTCGAAGGTGTCATGCTAAGCCTGCCGAAGAAGCAGGAGATTCTCAGCCACCTCAAGCAGCTCATGGAGAATGAACTGTTCACCTACCCGTTCGAAGTCAACCTGACCGGCGAACTCAACGTGGAACAATTCGAACTAACCAAGACCGGCCAGATGCAATTCTCCCACCCCGACGGAACCCACGACGACATCTTTTGGGCGGTTGCGTTGGCCGTGTTCGCTACCAGGGCGCCCCCAGTCCCAGGCTTCAAGCCGATCACAAGGTCGTTCTAGTTGTCAGCGAAGAATGTTCTCCTGCAGCTGCTGAAGTTCGGTATTAGCGGCGTCGTTGGTGTTGCGATCAGCACCGTACTCTTCTATGGATTGAAGGGCCGACTGCCAGACCTGTTTTGGACGGTGCTCTTCTACCGGTTCAACGCTGTGGAGCTGGGATTCTATGAGCTCACCACCATCATCGGTGGTAGCGTTCACTTCCTACTTAGCAAACTGTGGGTATTCGAAAAATGATTCAGGGTTACTTGCGTTTCAAGTATTGGCTTGGGAACGGGCTATGGCGACTCGGCATTCTCGAAGGCATGTCGACGAATTGGCATCTTGATGGAAGATTCAGGTCGGTGATATGGCATTGACCAAGTCGAAGAACAAGCCCTGGCCGCCCAAGCCGCGCAAAACGCGCAGAATGCGCAAAACGCGCAGTGCACACAAGCCGCCTCCCTGGACCGTCACGCATGCACCAAAGAAGGCTGGTCGGTTACCGACCAAGCGGCCGTTGATGGCCACCAAAGCCGCAACCAGGGACCGCCGGCCTGTTGCAGGCACTAGGTCTGCAGGAGGGACCCCAATCGGGGATTTCTCCGCGCTTGAGCGGATGCCTGGCGTCACGGTCAGCGAGAAATCGGTTTCCTTCCCCTACCCAGGAACACCGTCCGGCGTTCGGATTGCCGTTCATGCGAGCTCCAGGCGTGTTGCTGAAGCAGCCGCGATGCAGCTGAGTGGCCTGCCCCTAAGCCGCCAGCTCTCCGCTGCCAAGTCCAAGTATTATCTGGGCATGACGCAGACCATCTTCGAAGCCTACAAGGGGATGGAGAAGCATTACCGCGCCTACCGCATGGACGCCATCGTGCGCGGATGCATCAACGCCCTCGCATACTGGTCGACGAAGGAATCTTTCGACACGGTCCTGGAACCCGTCGGCGAAGGTCTAACACCCGAACAACAGCAGCAAGCCATCGATGCTAACCTGCCGTTGAAGCAGTGGATTGACAAAATCAACCTCCGCGTCGACCTGGACCACGTTCTGCGCGTGGCTATCATCAAAGCCAAAATCTATGGCAAGGCCGGTTTTGAAATTGAATCCAACCAGAAAAAGGAACCTGGGCGTCTAATCTCCCTCCCACTCCTAAGCCTGTTCGACCTACGCCCCAATGTGAACGAGGACTGGGAATTGGAAGGTTTCTGGTGGCGTGGCCAGAAGAACTTCTACGCCCCAGGCGAGCTCCTCTACTTCACGAACAACTCCCTCGAATCAGACTGGGAAGGCATCAGCGATATTGAACCGGTCCTGGACGATGTGGAGACCAGGGCGAAGATTCGCATTGAAGACTTGAAGGAAGCTGCGACAACTCTCTGGGCCGGCATCGCCATACACAGCCTCGACGTCGACCGGCTGCCAGCAGGTTTGACCGATGCCGATGTTCAGGCTTTGATAGACGCGCACATCGCTGCGTTGCGGCCTGGCAAACATGTTGCCACAGACAACCGTTGGGTGATTCAAGTTATCGACCTGAAGCCCGACCTGCAAAGCCTCGTCGCAGTGAAGAACGACCTGGACCAGGAGATCATCGGCAACTTCCAAGTTCCGAAGTTCATCCTCAACCGCACCGATCAGGTGAACCGAGCGACAAGCTACACGCAGCTGGAATCATTCGTCGACGGACCCATCACGGATATTCAACGTTGGATACAGCGGGTCGTGGAACAGCAATGGTACGAACCCCTAACCCGAATGTACCTCAAGGTTCCCGAAGGCCAGGACCCGCCGGTCCGCGTGCGGCATCGGTGGCGTGAGATTCGCACAACTGACTTCTTCCAACTCCTAACAGCAACAGCAGCCGCCTACGATGGTGGCCTCGGCTTCATCGACCAAGCGAAAGCGTACGAGCTCCTACGGGATGGCCCAGGCGCCAAGTTCGACCCAGCTGAACTCGCAGAGACGCAGGAAACGGAGCCGACCGGACAATGAGACCCCGCGCCCAAGTGGAAGCCGACGCGAAGGCTGGAAAACCCCTCGACTCTCTGCACCTCGAGGTACTCCTAGACATACGGGACCTCCTGGCGCGGACAAAGCGTCAATCAACGGTTCTTAGTGATGCGTGATGGCTGAGAGGTGTTGGTGTGGGCCGATTCACCCCGACTTGACAAATTTCCTCTTTGTTCCACGTACCCTTCGTTCCACTCTGACGCTAAGGTTGGACTGGTCGCCTGAGAGCGGGGGCAAAAGATGCGACAACAACTGTTCTGCGCTGAGCCGACGGACGAGACCTGTCGGGGCGGTTTGTGTCCATCCGTCGTCTTCTTTGACGTATCTCCAAGTTCTTCCATGTTTGGTTGCGACATAAATTACGTAGTCAGCGTTCATGCTACCTTCACTCATCTAATACAAACACTACTAACCGTCGCTCAACACTTGGGGTTATCGTCGTTAGCCGCATGAGCAGTCATCTGTTCACATCACGAGTATAATTTGGAGGGTGTCAAACACGACCGATTATTGCCCTTACTGTTATCATCCCCTCGTTGAAGTTGAAGCAGCTGACGGGTCGAAAGTCCTGAAGTGCATGTGGTGCATGCAGATCTGATAGACTTCTGATTTAGATCTGATATACGCTCGCGGATTTTGGTCCCGTTCTCTGCGAGAAGCGTCCAAGGAGAGGCGAAACACGGGACTCGCCGAACTCCTTGGTATTCCTGGTGATTCGAAAATGATGAGTGTTGAGGACATCAAGGCAGTGAACTTGCCGGAGTTCCCGGACCAGGAGAGTTGCGTCGCTGCCCACATGAAAAAAGGCATGAGCAGGGACGAGGCTATGAAGGCCTGCGGCCACATCAAAGCCAAGCAGAGCCTCCGGAAAGTTTCATTCGCCTACCAGGCCACCTTCGAACCCTACGAGGAACAAGGCAAGCACCTGGCCAAGATCCACGTCATAGACCTGGCCCCGAACAAGAACAAGTGGCAGGTCACCGCCCCCGCTCGAGCGAAAGCCCTCAAGACCTTGCTGGACAGTCCCCTCCTGGGACCGCCACCTGATGGTGAGAAAGGCAACGTGATTGGAGGCGCACCGGGATCCCCGCATGAAGGTCTCTGGTCCCCGGTTGGCCACTTCATAGACTTCGAATCAAACCACGTCACTCACGGCATCGCCGAGATCACCAAGGACTACGCCTGGGAGAAAATCAAGAGTGGCGAATGGAGCGCGGTCAGCCCCTCGGTCTTGGCGTTTGTTGAACACCTCGAGGGCGACGTGTCAGTTGTGGATGATTTCAACTTCGAACACGTACTTTTCGTTGACAAGGGCGCCTACCCGGAGGCAGGCGTAGAATCGACCTACGACGCGGGATTCTACCAAGCCCTGGCCAGCGCGGCTGAGCAGCAAGTTTCGATCACCAACCAGGACCTGACCGTTATGGAGAAGGCGGTGCAGAGTGCCCGCGGCATCCTAACCGCCCTCGAGGAACGCCTCGAGATCATCATACACGGCAAACCGGACGCTGAACCAACCGTTCCGCCTCTGGCGCTTTCTTCTCACACCGTTGTGAGTGATGGAGAGATGAATCCTATGGGACCTAGTCCAAGCCCTAACCAGACGCAAGGTTCCCGAGAAAAAATGGGCCAGAAAATGGAGGGTGGTAACGAAATGAAAACCACTCAAGCATCCTTTGGAGATGCTTCCTTCCCGGATGAATGCTTCGCCTACGTTCCTGATGAGGCCAAGGGGCCGAACGGGAGCAAGAGCCTACGATCATTGCCCTACAAGAACGCGGACGGGTCCGTTGACCCGGGACACTTGCGTAACGCATTGGCCCGATTCAACCAGACCGATATCCCGTCGGACAAGAAATCGGAGGTTCTGTCGAAGCTGTGTAGTGCAGCGAAGAAGGCGGGGATTGATTCCGACTTTTGCAAGGAGCACTCTGGAGAGATGCATCAATCAAAGGAGGAACAAAAATTGGATAATGAATTACAAGCGAAAGTCACAACGCTCGAAGCAGCGAACATCGCACTGAAGACAGAGAACGAAACGCTCAAGGCGTTCAAGGCCGAGGTCGAAAAGAAGCAGCGCATGGCCAAGGCTCAAACCATAGTGGACCTCAAGTCCCGCTGTGGCATACTGGAACCAAAAGACCACGCCCAAGCTTTCAGCGAGCTAGAGAAACTGTCAGCTGATGCACTCGACGCAATCGAGAAAGAACTGACAGCATTCCAAGCCCGACTCGACTCCATGCCCTCAGGCCCAAAAGCGAAGCACACTCAGGAGCAGTCATTCAACGCGCTTGAAGATGCAAGGGAACGCATGTTCGGTTACCGCCGAGATGAGAAAGGAGAGATAATCCATGCCTAACGCAGGCGACATCGACATGACCCACGACTTCTTCCTCCTCCCGTCTAGCAAGAACGCAACCGCAACCATCACCAAAGGCCAAATCATCAGCCTCAAAGACGGCCGGCCCTGGCAGGCTGGCGACAAGGGACCGTTCGGCATAGCCAACCAGGGCGTTGCCAGCGGCGCAGATATGAAAGGCAAAATTGTCGTCGACGGCGTCGTCTGGGTGGCGGCTGGCGGAGCAATCAACCAGTTCTCACCCGTAGTCCCCTCGGACGTCGACGAAGTCAGCGAACAAGACGGCTACTCAGTAACCGTATCCGGCGCAACCGGGACCGGTGCATTGCTACTCAGCGAAATCGCATACGATGCAGCAGCCCAAGACGGCGACCTCATCCGCATCGACCTGTAGGTGAAGAGCCATGGACAAACTTGAAGGCGGATTAACTGGAGAGCTCCGAAACAGTGCGTGGTACGACCCGACTTCCCGGAGGATCTACCAAGGCAGAGTCGGCGAAACGCAAGCGCTATTGATGAACCTCGCCAACCCGAAACAGGCGCAGCTCTTCAGCATCGCAGACATCAGCGCCGTCAACATCCCCATACTACTGCAGGAGATCCTAGGCCTGGAAAGGCCGGTTTACAACCTGCGCAACGTATGCCGCGTCATCAACATGAACGAACTCAAAGCAACGATTCCAATATTCACCAAGCCCACAGCGCAGGAGAAGGTTCCACCGCTAACGGAGGCCTCATTGGAAGCGGCTGGATGGACTAGCTTAACCTTCTCGCTCTGGAAGAACGTCACCCACATCGTCATCTCGGATGAAGTTCAGAAGACGGCCAACGTGGACATCTTCGGAACCCAAACCCGAGACGCCGCAGGCGCACTAGCAGCCAGCGAAAACAACCAGATCGCAGCAGCCCTAGACGCTGGAACCGAATCCCAAGAAACCGCGGGTACCGATTGGGGTACGATTACCAGCGGGCGCAGCGCCAACAACCCATACAAGGACATCATCGGCGTTATGGTCAGCATCGCCACAGCCGGGTTTAGGCCTAACGCGGTCGTCGCCCACCCGACTGGGTGGTCGGCTTTCTTCGGCAACGACTTCGTGAAAGGCCAGTTAGCCGGCGCAGTTTACCCAGACCTGTCGAAGGGCGGCGGATTCCCCATACCCGGCCTACCAGGCGTAACAGGATACAGCGACTTCTTCATGACCCCCACAACAAGCGCATACGTACTCGACACGGTCAGCGGACTCATACTCGGCGCGGGACCGACCGAAGCAGCCCGATATCGCAATGAAGAGGCTGGGTATGATGCGTTCATTATGCGCCAGTGGCTGCAACCCCAAATCGGCGTAGCCGCAGCGATCGCTGAACTAGAAGGCATACACAGCTAGAGTTCTCAGGATTGCCCGTTTCATTGAACGGGCGTGAATTTCTCGCCTCACTCTTTCATGGTGAGGTCCCGTTCCAACTCATTCTCGTAATTGTCAGATAGTAGAGGGTAGATGGTATGACGCCGTGGACCAACCACACCGAGGTTGAGAAGTACGCGGCCACGAAATGGGATGCCCTCAACGTAACGCCAGGCGTTCCTTACGCTAACCAGGCCGCGTTCGACAGCTTCATAGACGCCACGCTGATTCCTCGAGCGCAAAGCCACATCAACCGGTACTGCAAACGGGACTTCGACGTCGACTTTCCAGGCGCAATTCCCCCAGCCATCCAGGATGTTGCGGCGCGAGCTGCGTCGAACATGGTTCAGTACATGGTCATGAACAAGATGGGCCCGCTGGTCCACGAGACCATGTTCCAACTCTCAATCCCTGTTCAGGCGGTGCTTCCCAAGGATCTGCAGGACCTGCTGACGCCTTGGATCAAGCGGTACCCATACACTGCATCCACCCCATACCGAAGTGATAAGATCGTTGACGACTGGAACGAGCCAACGCGAGCTCAGTGAGAGCGATGTCCCTAATGCAGGTCCATCCGTCTCTGGACTAGCAGTGTTACAGATAGTAGCGGGTATGCGGTAGGCCTCCGCCTTTCGTGCGCTGTGAAGTCGGCGTACTATTGGACAACTAGCCCTGGGGCGCACCACATCTATCGCAGAACCGCTCAAGCCCCGAGAGTGGGCTACCACACACCTGACAAACCTTGACCGCGCCATACGTAGGCCTCGCAGTTCCTCTGTCGCCTCTGCTCCTCAGTGCTAAGAAGACCCCAACTAACACGACGGCCACTACTACTACCGCCCCGATAACCGCGTACAAGAGTACGCTATTCGCGCCGGCCGTGCTGAGTACAGGCGTTGGCGTAGTCTGTCCTTGGGTCACAGTTTGAGTAATGGATTGAGTAACACTCTGTGTTTGAGTGAGCGGCGGTTGAGTTGAGGTTACAGTCTGGGTCACAAACTGAGTAATGGGTGCAACAACAGTCTGTGTCTGGCTTGTCCCAGAAATTAAGGTCGACATCTCGCTAGAGATTGATGTTGAGTAACTCAATATACGCAACCAGTAAACGTAGATGAAGGCCCATGGATTGTGTACGAACCCTGTGACTGTCGCGCCGCCTATGTAAAGCGTGGAATGGGAGTTGTCAAGTCCCGTCGCGTTGTTGTACGTTAGCATATTCGTCAGACTTATCGAAGGCGCTTGTGTGAAAGGGCCGTTAGTGCTAGTTAATGTGTTCATGGAAACTGATGTCGGCGTGACCATCGTATCCGTAAATAGGTAGTTCGTTCCCCACGGTGGCAGATTCCCTCCCAACGACACACTATGCCCATCATGAATCAGACTAGGGATATTACTCCCGCCTCCTAAGAACTCATAAGAGGCGTAATAGCCATTGGACGAGGCTGGATTGTGTGACCCAACACTGGCTAATGGGCCATCAGAGTAAAATCCGACGCCTAAGTCATCCGATTCTTGGTGGTCACAATAGAATTCGAAAGTACATCCTGGCGTATACATTCCGCTGAGTTCTATGATGATATTCTGTGTGGTGAAAGGAGTACCATAGATAGCCGCACCCTCTTCACTGTCGCTGTTGACAAGTTGGATTCCTCCGAAACCTGATGAAGAATTCAAACCACCGATGAATTTGGCTGATCCTTGAAGGAGCCAGCCTGCTGGGAGCGTGCTTCCTGTGAAGTCAACGGACAGGAGAGTGGTCGGTTGGGCTTCCGAGACGGGAAGCAACGACGTAGAAGCAACTGCACTGCCTGTTAGGAGTAGCGCAACGATTAGAGGGAGCGCGACATGTTTCATTGAATACGCTTCTAGCCCAACTAAACTCCAACCTTCGAGTTCAGATTTAACTCTTTTTCACAATTTGAAGCTGAGAGCTCGCCTGCAGGATTCTTGTTTCGTTCTGGTGGGCAGTCGTGATCGTAGCACTCATCGGATAAGATCGTTGACGACTGGGCGGACCCGACCCCTGGCTAATGATGTTGTTTTCTGCACTGGAGAGATTTGGTACTCTTGCTGCGGGAGAACCTACCCTACGGTTCAAGCGTACAACAAATCCCACCCAAAGACCGTCTGATCCCCTTCGAGCCGTTCGGGCCCAATGCCATGATCATGCGTGATGCGCTCGACGGTCATCTCTACCTGCGGATGACACCGCCGGCGAACGTTAAGGTCACGCGGTGGAATTGCATCTGCCATCCCGAATTGGGCTATAGGCGTCCGCACTTCACATGCCTGGCGTTCTGCCGAATCAAGAGAGTCGCCCAAGGGAAACTGCCAGTGACCATCCCCGTCACCTGGTATCGCATGTATATCCACCAGGGCCGCGCACACGCACGCTTGAAGGACTGGCTGCTTCGAAAATTTGTGTTCCCAATCGCTGAGTTACTAGCGAACTAGAAGAGTGTGAGTCTTTCTCAATGCACAGGACAGGGCGGACCATTTCAGTGAAGTGTTTCCTCAGTATGCGCCGCTCGTGGTCCACAACGGACGCCTCTACGGCACTTGGGTAATTGGTGCTCTCTTCCGAAAGAAACGAACCAAATACTATGGCGTCTTCCCGCATTCCGTGAAGGCCCGCATCCTCGCCCTCTACCCTGACTGCCACCACATCCTGCACCTATTCAGCGGGACCGTTCACGACCCTGGAACAATCACATACGACGTCAACCCGAAGGTCCGGCCGCAGATCTGTGATGACGCCAGGAACCTGCTGGCCCACAAGAAGCAGCTGCACAAGGCCGACCTGGCCGTGGCGGATCCTCCGTATGAAGCCAGGGATTTCGCAGTGTATGGCCAGAAGCCGTTCAGCAAGCCCCAAGTGATCAGGGACCTTGGCCAGGTTATGGGTACCGACTCGAACTTGGCTTGGGTGGACATCACAGTCCCGATTTACAACAAGAAGGTCTGGGCGCTGCTTGGCTATGTGGGCTTGGCGGTTGGAACGAACACCCGGTTTCGCGCACTCACCCTACTTCAACACGTGTAGGGACCCTGGGAGGTGAGAATGCTTTGGAAAGAACCCGTTTAGCATTGATAACGACTGTACTAGCTCTCGCCATGGCCATGAGTGTTGCCGAGGTCACGACCCCACTACCATTCATGGTTGATGTACTCCTGCTCGTCGTCTTCCTGATCGTCGGCGCTATCGCAATCATCCTTCTGAAGGCAGTGATATTCTTCCTGCCGGCCACCATCCTGGCCCTCGTCGTTTGGTGGTTCACCCACACCCTGGCCTTCGCGGGGTTAGCGTTCGCGGTGGTCTCCATCTTCTGCATCTTCAAGAAGAAGTGATTTCGATTTGAAGCGGCCTCTCTTAGCCGGCTTTCTTGAGGGATTTTACCTCGCTTTGTGGGCCTGCCTCGCCGTTCTACTCGCCGTCCTAGCTATTGCCATGGCCATTCACAGGTGACATGTTTTGAGTACGCCTCGAGAAGACGTCCGGGCCGCTTTCGTTACGGTTCTCACAGACGCGAACCTTGGAGTGACGATTTACAAGGAGCTGCCGTTCGAAGGCGCCGACACCAGAAGCATAGTCCTCACCATGGTCTCAGGGACCAGCAGAAGCCCAGGAGTAGGCTTGCGCAAGGATTCAACCAAGCGCGGCGTCATGGAACAGTACCATCTCCAGGTGGACTGCAACTTCGACGATAAGGAAGGATGCTCGCAACTGGCCGACGCTGTTGAACAGGCGTTGATGAACGCCATCGACACCCTCAGGAGCACATACGACATTCACGGCCTCAGGAAAATGCTAGACGTCGACGCCCTGCCCTTAGGTGCCAGCGTTCGACTCCCCGTTCTCACTCGAGAAGCCAGGGTAATCATGGACTTCATGTTCTGGACGCACCGGCAGCTGGCCACCTAGATGCGCGAACTCCCAAAGGCGTTGAACGCCGACTGGCAACCATTGACTTGGCATTTCTACCAGGCCCAGGACGGAAAGCCAACGGTGTACATCAACGACGGAAACGACCTGCTCTCCTTGGCCAGGCATACGATTGAAACTGACGGGACCGTGCGACCAAGCGTACTCTGCACGCTATGCGGCTTCCACGACGACGTCAAACTACTAGGCTGGAAAAAGTAATTGGCTTTCAGCATTAAGATCACATCGGACACGGTGACGCCGAAACTCATCAAGGGCACCGCGCTGATCAAGCAGGCGATAGGGGACCAGCTCGCGGCAGCCGGCCAGGAGATGGAGGCCACCGCGAGGCAGATAGTCCCCGTAAGAACCGGCTTCCTGCAAAGCACCATCTACCACAAGGCTGACCCTGGCGAGCTCACCTTGGAGTTGGGCGCCAAGGCCGACTACGCGCTATACGTTGAAATGGGGACCCGCCGCATGGCCGCGGAACCATTCATACGCCCAGCCTGGGATGCTGGAGGACAGAAGCTTCTCGACGCAATATTGTACGGGATCATGTGGGCGTTCCAGTAGTTTTCCTTGTCATAGTCTCATTGAGACGTGGCGGAGCGTGAACAATCTTTGGTAAAATATGATGGTGATGAGGTTGAAGTCCGCATAGGAATTAGTGCCGTAGCTGCGGCAGCTGCAACGCCCCTAACCAACTTGGAGAGCATCTCGTACAAGGTCGACCAGGGCGTCACAGAAGTAGCCACAGGTATCGGCTTTCGCACGACTGAGGTTCATGAGAAACTCATCAAGTGCACCGGCACCGTAACACGCTGGCACGACGAGGTCGCCGTGGTCTCTGGTGGAACTGGGACCCTCGAATCGAACGTGGGCGCCTTCACGACCGTCGCGTTGACGCCGCTTTACGTTGAGGTCAAGAACAAGACGTCGGGACGCAAGACGCTTCTCACGGGTTGCATCGGCCTCTACTCAAAGGACCTCAAGAGCCCGGACGGGTTCCTGATGGAAACCTGGGACTTCAAGTTCTCAACACTCAGCGAGACCCCAGGCCCGTAGGCCCTGCTTCTTTGTAGAATCGCGTAAGATTGGAGAGATGGAGAATGGAGAATCGTAGAGAATTAGAGAAACTAGCGTCCAAGACCCCTACTATTTTTCCGGACGCAACACCGCCTAGCGGTAGCCCCGACCTGCAATTCCTGGTATCCTTCGGCATGGTGGTTAGTTGCCGGCTTGGCGAGGTGGAACGCATCCGGTCCCTGATTCAGGGGACTGGGGGACGAATCGTTTTCCAGACTGTGAGTAATGGGCCCCTCTTTCTGCTACGGGCTGGCCAGGTGGAGAGGGCCCTGAACGGTGACCTCTCAGCGCTTGCTGAGATTCACAACAAGAAAAGGAGGTTGGAGATTTGAGTCAAGAAACCAAGCGGGAAGCAATCCTGGAAGCTCGAGCGCAAAACAAGAAACTCGCCGAACTCATCGCCAAAGGCACCAAGTACCATGAGCCGGTCGAAGTCAAGGGCATAGACAACGAGCTGCATAATTTCGAAGTTGGCCCCATGAGCGATGCCGACCTAGCAGACCTCCTGCAATCCTCCAACGTGGACCTGAAGGATATCGGCAACAGGGACAAGATGGCGTCGAACATGCTGTTCCTGCAGAAGGGCGCAGCCATCGCAACAGGCACCCCAGACGTGGCCAAAGTGCTGATGCCGATGGAATCCCTGAAATTGATTTTGAAAAGCTTCGAGCTCAGCGGGCTAACCGGGATCCCAAAAGGCGCTTAGGCGCTTTCGCTGAGGGGTCCGTGTACTCGGCCCCTCTCGAGGTCCTGGTTACCGGGTTCGGTTACCGGCTGACGGACCGCATGGATGAGCTCACCCCCCTGCAGCGAAACTGGCTGCTTCTGATTTGGAAGAAACAGCATCCGAGGCGCTAGTGTCAGAGTTCGCCTTCGCCTATCTCGATCAGATATAGAAGGAAACTTTCGAGGCTTTCGCTTTTTGTGAGTACGCCTTTTCATAGGCCTGCTCCAGAATGTGCTGCGCTTTGTCGAAATCTTGTGTCGCTTTCTGGACAAATTTCCACTCCTCTTCGCTGAGTTCGACTTCAACCTCCCATCCCTTTTCGTAGAGAGGGTGGCCAACATCCAACGGTGTAAAGACGGGATACCGTTCGTCCCGGAGGACCCTTAGCTTCACGATCTTTGATGCTTCTGCGTTCATTCCCGATCGGCTTCCTATTCGTGAAAACTTCGTCCGCTAGTTACTAAAAAATGCGGTAGGTGGTTTTGGTTGAGTGTTAGTATCGGCAGCATAGTCATGACTGTGAAGGCCATCGACGAAGCCTCAGGCGTGATGGGAAAGATTTCTGCTTCCATGGGCCTAATCGGCATGGAGCTGCAGACCCTCGGCCCAGGCTTCTCGCAACTTGGCCAAGTGATCCAAGGCTTCGCGGTTGGAGGCCCAACCGGCGCCGCCATAGTAGGGATCGGTGAAGTAGTCAAAGGCCTGCAGGACAGCGTCACGGCCGCCGGCAACATGCAGACCGCTTGGACGGGGATTCAAAGCGTTCTCCACCTCACAGGCTCAGCCTGGGATGCGACAGCTCTTCAACTGCAGACGGGCATCGACAAAATCCGCGAATCGACAACCCAGAGCGATCTGAACCTCACCAATTCGATGCAAGTCCTCCTCACCTATGGAATGAACACCAGCCAAGCCCTCGACGCACTCAACGCAGCCGTTGACATTGCGGCCGCCAAACACATCGACCTCAGCACCGCAGCCACGGCGCTTGGAAAAGCCTTCCAAGGAAACAGCATGCTACTCGTCCGGTACGGAATTGACGTCGCTACCGTAGCCAAACAGACGTCCCTTGGCACGGAAGCAATTAAGGAAATGGCGGTCAACCTGGAAACAGGCACCACGGCGCAACTGAAATCCTTTGACGATGCCATGGCCGCCGCAGGCCTAGCCGTGGCGGATGCCAGCGGGAAAATGATGACGCACGCGGCTATTGTGAAAGAGATAGAGACCGCGTGGAAGGCCGGCGCCATCAGCGGCGACCAACTCTCCACGATTGTCGGAGCCCTCGGCATCAACTTCCAGGGCAGCAAAGCCCTGGCGATGGATTACGCGAACGTTCTCAGCCAGGTGAACGACCAGTACGGTGGAACCGCGGCGGCGCAGGCGACGACCTACGCAGGTCTCCAGGAGCGGTTAGCGAACGCGGTTACGACGCTTGGCGAGAAGATTGGCGCCATACTCCTACCGGCCTTGACCTCTCTCCTGGAAGCGCTTCTCCCGATCGTTGACGGGTTCACGAAAGCCATCCCCGCGGTGGAGGGGTTCTTTGCAGCGATCGGAAAGCTGCCGGGCATACAGGGCACCGTGTCCGCTTTCCAAGGTGTGTGGTCGGGCCTCGTCAAATCCTTCAACGACGCCTGGGACTCTGTCAAGGGGGACCTGATGCCTGCACTCCAATCCTTGCAGGACGCTTTCAACCAACTGATGCAAGCCCTGCAGCCTCTTTGGGACGCGTTCAATGAGCTATGGAAAGCTATTACGGGCAGTGGCAGCGACTTCAACCTCTTCCAAGCCATCCTGGAAGCCATCGTCCTGGTGATCAAGGGCCTCGTTGTTGTAATCCAGGTCATAACGCCAGTCATACACCTGTTTGCGCAGGCCTTCAAGGACGCCGCGGACTTCATAGTCCCAATTCTGACGGCGATACGGAACGCCCTCGGCGCATTCTTCAAGTGGATCACCGACGGCTTCCAAGCCTTCTACAACTGGCTTGTGGGGCATTCTCTCTGGCAAGACCTCTGGGATGCGGTGCTCGCGGTCACCACGCAAGCCATAACCGGCATACTCAACGCGCTAACCGGCGGCCTCTTCGGCAAAATGCAGGTCGCCTTCACTCAAGCCATCACGGCAGTTAAAGCCTCATGGTCGGACGGCCTTGCAGGCATCGAAGATTCCCTCGCTAAGACGATAGCCGCCGTTCAAGGCCAGAGCCCACTCCTCGCGTCAGCCCTCCAAGTCGGCTTGGATATTCTGCAGGGCAATTGGAGTGATGCTTTCGATAATCTCGGCAAAATTGCGAACACTGAGTTCGCTGCCATCACATCCACCATCAGCTCTTTCATCACCAATGCGAAGTCCGCGCTGGCCACTGCGTGGAGTGACATGCAGAATGCCGCCGCGTCAGCCATGAGCACGTTAGGGGACCTCGTGCAGGGTGCGATGAGCGCCATCGCCCAGGCTGCAACAAACCTCTGGAATAGCCTAACGCATCATTCTATCTGGCCGGACATGATGGCTGAGATGGTCGCGCAAACACACGCCGGCATGGCTGCCCTCCAGGGAGAGTTCGCCCAAGGATTCTCAGGTCCCACTGGCATCCTTTCCACTATGCAAACTGGAGGGACAGCAGTTGCCGGGGCAGCACCCACCGCGACTGGATCCCCTGTAGCCCCCTCGAGTCAGGCGATCACGTTACCTATCAGCATCTACCTGGACGGCCAGCAAATCCAAACCTTCCTCGAGAAACGCCTCGTTCAGACACTCTACCGTGACGCGGGCAGAGGCAAGCGGGGGACCGTATGACCGGCGTCATCATTCTAGGCAGCACCGGGTTGATTCTCGCGGAGAACTGTGAGAGTTACCTGAACGGCTGGGCTTTCGACAAGAGCGGAACAACAACCGCCCTGGGCAGCAAGATTGGAAAAGCCCACAGCGGCGCCGGCGCGTTTCAACTCGAAACCCTAAGCAGCTGGCCAAGTAACGCGTATGCCAGGTTCACGAAGAGCGTGGCCGTGGGGTCCGGCGCTAACCGTGTAACCCGCCTGTTCCGTGGGCCCGGCTACGTGGCTTCCATCATGGATGATTTCCCAGGAAGCAGCCTCGACGCAACGAAGTGGAATGGTGGCGGCACCTGCACCGTTGCCAACAGCATCTGCAGCATTCCCGCGGGGGCATCCTTCACCAACCAGGCCGCTTTCCAGCTCCCACCAAGTGTGTACTACAACGCGTTCGTGTGTTGCAAAGCCGACAGCCCCATTCAAGGTACCGTATCCGTCTACCTTGCCACTGATGCCGTTTCCGCCATTGCCATCCAATTCAACTTGGATGGCGTGGGCCACGTTAAACTGTACACGAACTCTGGAGGCCTGGCGACAACCACGGATTGCGGCGCCATAGTCGCCGGCTACCACAATTACATGGTGGCCTGGACTGCGGGCAACGTCAAGCTCTATAGGGATAACGTTCAGATCGGAACATGCAGTGATGCCTCTGTTCCAGCGCCAGATACTCAGCCAGGGAATGTTGGATTCAGTAATAATGCCGGCACTTTCCTGGTTGACTCTTTCGGCTATGTTACCGGCGCCAACGTGTGGAAGGCCAGCTACGCCATCGGCAGCCAAACCATCTTCGACCAGGACGTGCAGACCGAAGCCAGGTCCCTGGATAACGTTTTCTTCGACTCGGGATGGATTGCGGTCACGCAGACAGGAACGCAGACCCTCGAACTCAAACTGCGCAACGCCTCCGCGGGCGCGGATAATCGCAGCGCCCAATGCACCTTCGACGACCTCATCATCATGCTCGACCAAGTCATCACCATCAACGCGCTGCTTGGTGGCCAGAAGGTTGAACTATACAACGCAGGCGGTGGCCTCGTTGGATCAGCCACCTGTCCCGCTCCTGGAACCCCAGTAACCATCTCCGTCAGCAGCCTGATCACTACGGCATACGGGTTCTCAGGCTACTTCAAAGTGTACGACACCGACGGGACCGCACTCCTCTACACGAGTTCCACCATAACCATCTGGGGCGGCGACGTCTACACCTGGATTCCGAACCAAAGCACACAGACCATCGTCGCGAATAACACTCTCGTCTACCGGGCTGGCAGCGGCCTTTCCCTAGGAAGCGCCCTCGTGACGGCCACGCTAACGGACCTCGCGACCGGAAACCCTGTGACAGGAAAAACGATTTCATTCACGCCGAACCTAGGGACCTGCAGCCCCACGAGTGCAACCACGGATGCGAATGGCCAAGTACAGACCGTATTCACCCCCGGTAGTGCCCCTGGCCTCGGTGGAGTATTAGCCGTCTTCGGCGGCGACTCAGCCTACGCCCCCTCAGCCAGCCAACAACTCATCGACATCTACTATGGCCAAGTTTCGCCTGACGCTTCAAAGGACTACCAGGTCTTCGTTGCCGGCCAGGAAGTTGTTTTCAGCGCCGGAAACTACACGCTCTCAACTGACTTCAAGCCTCAACCGTTCAGCGTGTCAACACCCTCGATGAACGTTAGTGTTGGGGGATGGTGGGCGGTTGAGATTTACCGGTTTGGCGTGAAAGAGTTCGCCGGCCGCATCACGCATCGAAAGAGAGTCAGCGGTGCAACGCCGCTCCTCACCATCGACGGCGTCAGCGAAGTGATCACCCTTCAGCGGCGCATTGTGAACCGAACCTACCTCGACGACCCGAAGAACATCATAACCGACCTGCTCACCCGGTACCCATGCGGGATCACTGCCGGGTCGATATCGCTTTTCGGCTCAAACATCAAAATCGTAGCCAGCTACGAAACCCTCTACGACGCCCTAATTCAAATTCAGAACGCGACCGGTTGGCTGTTCCGACTCAACGCCAACAAGACCCTAGACTTCGCCCCCAGTTTCGGGGTCGTGCAGAACATCACCATCCTGGAAGGCAACCAGGAAACTGAATCAACCCACGATGAAGATTGGTCCCAGATTGATACGACCGTGTACGCTGTCGGCGCCGGAGCCGGCGCATCCCTGGTCGCATCGTCCACAAACCTGGCCACGCAGCTGCTTTACGGCGTAATTGAAGAGTCCTTTCCTGCGAAGAACATCACGGACATGGGGACCCTCAGCCTCAGGGCCCAGGAACTCTTAGCGCAGAAGGAGAACCTGCGGGAAACAATCGACGTCAAATGGATTGATGACCTCAGCGTGGGCGCCTACGGTCCCTTCGACACGGTCACAGTCACCGATTCAGACACCGGCCTCTCGGGCACCTACGTGATATACGCGTTTCAAAGGGACCTGACGGACGCAAAGCTGGCAGACTTCACATTAACGATTCGCCCCCTCACACTCGCAGATGCCCTTCAACTGGTTCGCACCGTCGTCAAGGACCTCTCAGTAGCATAGAAGGGATTCGCATGCAAATCCAAGGCCTCACTCCACCGCACCTGCTCCTGATCCGCCGAATAAGCACCCTACTCCTTGGGCCACAAGCCACACCCGGACGGGGAATAGAATACGACCGGGTGCTGGCCACGAACGGGGACACCTGGGAGTTGCAAGGCCTCGCCGATCGGGTGACACTGGAACAACTCGCCGCCATCCCCAACAACGGAACCGTCTGGGTTACTGACCCGGACCGTGGAAACTTCCACGCAACCATTGAAGTGGAAGCAGTCTGGACCGCTGACGACTGCGTGCAACTTGAGGGCTAGAACGGCGCACCGCAGGCCGGACATGTTGTAGGTAACTGAAGAGGTTCAGTTACCGTCACTCTACCATCTGAATGGTGAATTTCAACACCATACGATGTTGCCTTCGCCCCGCACTTCTTGCATTCGAGCGTCTTCGGCAAATTCCCTACCTTCGACTCTCCGTGTGGTCATCGCCCATTCTTAAGGCATGATAGGAAGTGAGAACATGGAATTGAAAGATGCATTACATTGGAGCCCAGAGTGGACTATTGACAAGTTCGATGATGTCGACCAGCGAATTGCCCGGGCAACGCAAGCAGGGAAACCCATCCGCCTTGTAAGAGCTATGTTTCCAGAACGCTTCATTCGTCGCGACAAATTCAAAGGCAACCTGCTCCTGAACGGGGGCATCAACGTTGCATGGGGCCTCATTTGTGGGGCCGGGGGGACCGCTTTCAACAATGCGAACGCATACATTGATGTCGGTGATTCGGCAGCGGTGGCCGCACCCACACAGACAGGAATACAGGCTCTAACGAACAGACTCGCCAAAGCCATGGATTCGTCCTATCCGCTCGCAGCGGCTAATCAGCAGGAGGTTTGGCGTTCAACATTCGCCAGCGCTGATGCGAACTGGGTCTGGAACGAAATCGTAGTCTCCAACGCCAATGATTTTGTGCATGGCTTGAACCGGTTGGTTCAGAACATGGGTACGAAGGCGTCGGGTGCGACTTGGGTCGTGTCCTTGACGATCACCCTGTCCTAAGCCTCTTCGGAATTTCTTCTCGCATCTTTTCCATCCGAGGAAGAGATGACAGTGGAGGTGAAAAAATTTGGTGAATAGTACACTTAAGGAAGTAACTAACCCAGTCGCTGGGCAAGACGGCGACCATGCTGGAGGCACCGACTGGAACCAGATGGCGCAGACTGTGAAGGGAACCCATGCAACCGAGAGAGTTCAATCTTCGTCCATTCAAGCGGTGCCTTGGGTTACGAAGTCCTCTGCCTCGCAAACACTAGCCGCCACTGAAGAGTACGTGCTGGCTGACGCCACGAGTAATGCTGTGGCCATCATTCTGCCAACCGCAGTCGGGCACCTGGGCGGCCACTACTGCATCAAAAGAATCGACAATGCCCTAACCAACCTGGTAACCATCAGCACAACATCAAGCCAAACCATTGATGGCGCACTCACAGCCACCCTCAACAACCGTGGAGAAACCCTTGACCTAATCTCAGACGGCTCAAATTGGCGAATCATGGTCTGGGCGGCGGAGAGGGATGTTGACAGCTACCGAGCGAAAGGCAGCACCCTCAACCGTTACTACTCGAATGAGTTAACTAACAACACGGCCTCGACCACGGCCTCCGTTGTTGCCAACACAATGTACGCGTTGCCGCTCATCATCACAAAAATCACCACCATCGACGATGTGAAGCTCAACGTCACCACGCTGGGCTCAGGGTCCCACGTTCAAGCAGGTATCCACGCTGACAACGGCAACATCTACGGTGGGGCGCTCATCGCAGACTTAGGCAACGTGGATACGTCCACAACGGGCGTCAAAACTTTCGCGAGCGGCCTGCCACTCACTCTGATGCCTGGCCTCTACTGGTTGACTTTGATTGCATCCGCTACTGCCCCGGTTCTGTCGGGTTGGACTGCAACGCAATGCTATCCCATTCTCGGGACGACTTCAGCGTTGACAGCTGCCCCCGCGTTGGGCTGGTCTGTGTCGCAAGCCTACGGCGCAATGCCGAACCCGTTCCCGGCAGGAGGTGCAGTGATCACGGCGGCACCGTTGCCAGCACTCTTCTGGAGAACAAGCGGATAGACTGAGAAACAATATTGCGTGTTGATCAGCCATGGCGTCTGGCAATTACAACTCAGCGAACTTCTACAACAATAACTTCAGGACTGACCTTTCGCCTGCAAGCCCAGCTGGAAACCTCAGATCTACCAACTTCAGGTCTAACAACTTCCGTGTTGACGGAATCACTGGCTCGTACACCAGTTTCTATTCGCCGAACTACTCGTACTATAACTTCAGAACAGAAGCTGCCGCAATCGCGGCCGGCGACACGGGTTCAGGCGCCGACGCCCTAGCCACCTCTGCAACCCTCGCCATCACTGACACCGTTTCAGGCTCAGAGCTCACCCCAGAGATTGACTTCACTGTTACAGATGCCTGGGCTGGTCTCGAGAGCGAACCCTCAATCGCCTTCATCGTTCCAGACGTAGGGTCCGGCGTCGACGTTCCTTCAACGACGGCCACAATCCCCATCAGCGACACCGGTTCGGGGGCCGAGGCGTTCCCGATCGGCCGGACAGGCAACCTCACATCAAGCAATTTCGGAACCGCTAATTTCCGGACGGACCTTGCCACAAGCTCGAACGCCAACCTTTACTTCCCCAATTTTTCTTCAGCCAACTTCCGCGTTGAAGCTCCAGCTACTGCAATCTGGTTCACCCCTGCCGATTCGTGGGCAGGCGCCGAGAGTATTCCAATCGTTAGCCAGTCCCTAGCGGACACCGGGGTTGGCCTAGAATCTACGCCTGCGGTTGCCTTCTCGGTAGACGACCTGGGGTCAGGAAGTGAACTGATTCCGACCGTTAGCTTCACTGTCACGGACTTGGCTACTGGCCTCGAGTCGATTCCAGTTGTCAACATCACGTTCGTAGATGTTGGTTCAGGTGTAGAAACCACCGCGATCGCTGTGTCTTTCGTTGCCTCTGATGCTGGCGCCGGTCTCGAGATTTTCAGTAAGCAATTCCAGGCTTTCGATTCAGGCCTAGGCGGGGACCGGTTCGCAATACGCGTATTGCGAACGGGACGCCTGCAGTACACGATTAGGCTTCGAGTGACCGAGAACGTGTTCGACCCTTCAGCTTTCGACCCGTACGCTTACGAGTAGGTGAAAGAGAGTCATGGTTCAGTTTGGTTCCACAACATTACCCCACGTCTTAACGATGCAGCGGCAGCAGCCGCGCATCAAGCAGGAAGTCCCGTTACCAGGAAGAAACTTCGCGTATCGAAGGGACCGGGGCGGCTTCGGCGCCCAGTTTGTTTTGGGCGGTGCGATTCGACCTTCCAGCCAGGCAACCAGGGACCTGATCGCAAGCCTCGCAGACGGGACGGCTAGGATCCTGGACTTGCAGGAGGCCACGTTGACGCTCCTGGAGGCCTGCTTCCGGGCTCAAATATCCTCCGCGGGAAACTTCTACTACCAGAATTTCGGTGAAGCGAACTTTCTGTATCGGACCTGGACGGATTACACGGCTGAATCCCAAAGTACTGTTGGTACGCCGTTCACCCTCATCAACACGCCCCTGGGCTCAGCATCTGATTACGGTTACTTTGGCCACAGGGAGAAATGTAACCAGCTGGCCTTCGTTCTCGCAGTGATTGGGACCTACGGAGCTCTCACATGGGAGTATAGCCAAGGCAACGGCGCTTGGGCAACTCTCACCGTCACGGACGGGACCGGCGGCCTACACCAGAACGGCGCCGCCACCTTCACGCCACCCTCTGACTGGAAGCCGGACACAGTGAACGGTGTGGCGAACAAGTTTTGGGTTCGCGTGCATGCGGCAAGTGTCACCTTGGCAGCGACCATCTACAATATCCAGCTGAACAACGTTTTTCTCTGCATCATGCTGAACCCCAGCTTCGACGAGTCAGCTGACAACTACAACGAGATTCCCTATACGCTGACGCTGCTTCAGACGGAGAATCCGTAGATGGGCATCACTAGGAAACCTAGCGGCACCATCACCAGGGAAGATTACAACAACCTGGTCGACTACGTGGGCGGCGCCTCAGCGAACGGGTCCCTCTTCGAGGACGACCTGCGCATGAACGTGGCTAGCAAAGGCCTCGTTGTCGTGACGCCCGACGGCACGAAACGCTTCCGAATACGCGTCGACAACTCAGGAAGCCTGGTTATCGAACAGATCTAGCAGTCTTGCGAGTCTAGGCAGTACTGAGCGGTCGGCCGCAAGATCCGCAGAACTTCGCATACTGCGGGTCACGGTTGAGGACATCGTGAACAGTACAGTTAACTTTCGTTGGGTTCGATTTGAATGGAGCCTCCCGAACAATTTCATTGGAGAGAACAGCGAGAAGGGTGCAGTTCTTACGGCTGGCGATCGTTAATCTAACCTATGAAAATCACGTCTTCCATCGATCTGAAGTGTGGATCTCCGCTCACTACCTTAGCCGCGCGTGACTTCGCAGTTGCGTAGATTACCGAATCCGCTAGAGGCCAATCCTTGATTCTCTTCTTCAGGATAAAGTCGGTCTCCCCTGCTTGTAGGGCGAGCGGAGCATTGAGAGGCACAACCTCAGTTACAGACTCAACGTAAGTGAAGTGTTCTTGCATATCTCTTTGAGACTTGCGCCCCGCCTCAATTTCTCTGAGGTACCATCTACGCAGTTCGCTTAGCACGATTGAAGGAGTAAGACCACGGCCTCCTTCAATGTATGTTCTAGCTTTGGAACCTTGCTTGGATCCAAGCAGATACTCTACCCAAGCATATGTGTCGATCACAAAGTTAGAAGCGGTGCTCGTCTTCTTTCTCCCTCACAAACCGACGGGAACTCCGGCAGGCGCCGAAGAGAGAGTCGGGGACGCCCGCTTTTGACCTAGCTAGCTTGCTGATAACTTCGTCGTAGCTCGGGGCCCCCATCTGCTTTTTGAGTCTCTCTAGCAGGCGACGAGTTTCATTCCGCACCTGAACAGTCGTGGTCATGAGCTATAGAACCATTGCTATAATCCTATAAGCCTAGCGGCACGATCACCCGGGACGACTACAACAACGTCGTCAACTACCTCGGCGGCTAGCAAAGGCCTTGTTGTCGTTACGCCCGACGGCACGAAACGCTTCCGAATACGCGTCGACAACTCAGGAAGCCTGGTTATCGAACAGATCTAGGCAGTGCTAAGCGGTCGGCCGCAGGAGCCGCAGAACTTCGCATACTGCGGGTTGACGGTGCCACAAAATGAGCATGTGAAAGTGAAGAGCGAACCACCGCAACTGAAACAGAACTTGTTCGATGCGGGATTGGAGAAGCCACATTTACTGCAGAAAACCAAATTCGGCTGATTGATCTGCGGCTCCATACAAAGTAACTCCTAACTAACCATCCCTTATTCTGGATTTGAAACCTCCGAAAACCGTCTGAAGTCAGACCGGATTGAATCCGGTCTTCTAATGGTAAAGTCCTGGCGAGGAGGAGTTGCGGTTTCATACAAAGTAACTCCTAACTTGCCATCTCTCATTCTGAATGTTGCTGTGTTGGAAGCGTATATGTGTGGTACGCAACAACAGTTAAATATCAACCTCAGCTATGGGTGCGCGGCAATTTCCACGGGAGACATTGGAATCCATCCTGAGTGGGCTTGAATGGCGGATTTCTCTCAAGTGCCTGAAATAATGCAAAATCAAGCAAATTTTGCTGCAATTTTGTTAATAATTTGGCGTAATGCGTTAAAAGCCATTAAATATCGTAAACAAGCGCATAGCGCAGTAGAGATGCGTGTTCTAACTTGAGTACTCGCCGGTCCAAACACGTAGTCGTCATACTTCTCCTCCTATCGGCGATGGTCGTTTACACATCTTACTTCAACCTCCCCCCACTTGTCAAAGGGGCGCCGGCAATCACGCTGACTCCCTCATATGCGGGGAGAGGATCAATTGTTACCGTGTCTACGCCGTCAGCAAACAAGTTCTCACTTGGTAATTCTACCACTTTAACATCTTGCACGTTTTACAGTTTAGACTTGAAGGATAATCCAGGCACATTGATCAGCAGTCCAATCTGCACCATATCCGGTGCTGTCTCTGGGGGGGTATGGTCTGGGAGTGTCTCTGGATCGTTTGTCGTTAAAGGGACGCTTACGCCAATACTCAATCCGTACGTAGTTATCGTGAATGCGACTGGCGGTGTGAGTAACTTTGTCAAAGCCCAGACAGCCTTCAATGTCGTGACGATTAGTATTCAGCCTAGCTTCGGACCGCAGGGAACCGTCGTCAATGTCACTGGGTCGCTGAGTTCAATCGATACAGGTTGCGGATTCACAGCTCCCACAACCACATCTACACTCGGAACCACAACTTCCAGAACCACTATTACTTTCCCGCTTTACGGCCAAAACAGTTGCACGATCTCAGGCTCCACGGGAGGCAATTTCACCGGCAGGTTTGTTGTAGACACCGTCGGTCCAGGCCCATACACAGTTGTTGTCACAGGTTCGTCAGGTGATTTTGTTCAAACGACCTTTACTGTGACCGCTCCCTTTATCGTTTTGAATCCAACGAAGGGCGGTGTCGGAACATTCGTTCTAGTAACCGGGGTAGGCTTCTCGTTCAGTGCCACAACGTGTTCCCTTTCAAGCTCGTCCGGCTTCATCACGTTCCCATCTTGCGCCATCTTCGATTACGGTAACGGTACCCGCCAACCTAAAGCCAGTTTCAGCGTAGGGAACGTGGCGGTGGGATTCTACACCGTTCGGTTAACCGCCAATACGGGTGACTTTGCGCAAGCGGTATTCAATGTCACACAAGTATTCGTCCCCACCCTCGCGATTACCCCACCTGATGGCCCAAGAGGTACAATAGTCACGGTGACTGGGACGGGTTTCCGGACTGCTGACACAAGCTGCCAACTAACATCGTCCGGCCCCGGCGCCGACCCGGCTCTGATAACATTACCGAAATGCAGCATAAGCTCAGGAACGGTCACCGCCCAATTCACTGTCGGCACTAGCGCAACACCAGGCACTCGCGCAGTGAACGTCACGGGAAGCTCGGGAGACCAAGCCGGAATCAACTTCAAAGTTGACAATTTCCCCACCATCAGAGCGATTCCCGCTACGGGAATACCGGGGACCTTCGTAAGCATAAGTTTGGGGGCGGGAGGCCAGTTCAGTAGCGGCGACCAAGGTGCGTGCACAATCAAATCATCACCGGGTAACCTGTTTTCAACTTCAAATTGTGTGATTGGCAACAGTGGCCTAAACTTGAACGGAACGAACTTCATAACCTCAGGCGCCGCTTCCGGATTCTATACCATTACTGTGACAGGTTCGCGTGGTGACAGCGCGTTTACAACATTCACCGAGAACTTTACTGCGTCGCTAGTACTCTCTCAAAATAACGCGACGAACGGTTCCACGATAACTTTCAAGGGTACGGGCTTCTCAATAAGCGACAGCGGTGGATGCAGCGTATTGGCGTACGTGGGAGATATTTCCCTTGGCGTCCAAAACTTCAATCTGATTACTTCCCCAGTCTGCACCATAAGCGGTCAGGTGGCGACAGGGAGCTTCGTGGTCGGTCCGATGGCAACGACAGACGTGAACTGGAATGTGACGGTCAGGGGTTCACCGCAGAACGACATACCCGCTGGTGAATTCCACTTCTTCAACGTCACCGCAAGCGTAACGGTCTCGCCTAATTCTGGCTCGATCGGCACAGTTTTCAATTTTGCTGGAGCAGGGTTCAGTTCTAAGGCAACTTCCTGCGGTTTGCCATCTTTCCACCCTGCTGGATCTCCAAAGCCACTTAGTGGGGGTTGTGGGATCGTAAGCCCCAACTCTGGTGAAGTAGCTGGATCATTCATTCCGCAAAATACAGCTCCAGGTGTTTACGTTCTCAATATTGGCGATCAACATGGCCACAATGCGTCGACAACTTTCACACTTGGGACTCCGAATACTCAACTCACCATATCTCCAAATGTCATTATTCAACCGGTAAGCGGCCAATCCGTATTCGTGGGTGTCAGCGGATCGGGTTTCAATGGAAATGACACGGCGTGCACAGTCACTTCGTACACTGGAATTACTCCTTCAAGTACGTGCGCAATTTCAGGAGGGTTCGCTTCCGCCTCACTTACTGTAACCTCCACCGTCACACCTGGACTTTACCTGATCACTGTGACAGGCAACAACTATGGCGACTTCGCTTCAAACTACCTTTCAGTCGGTATACTGACCACAGTAATTTCCACTAGCACTACGACAACCAGTTTTACCAGTTCGACGGCCACGACGACACTTACAACGTCAACTTCAATCTCTTCATCACTAACCACGACCACGTTTACTTCCACCGGCGGAACAACCATGGTCTTCCCGGAGCAAACTCTGACCACCGTTAGCGGTGTAACAACCGTAGTCTCGACCGTAACAGGGTCCACCTCGTATCCCACAACCGGGACTACAACGACAACCCAGACCGTGACCTTAGGTCAAGCCATCCAACCGAGCTTAAGTGATGAGCTCGGCTTGCTTGGAATGTTGTTATTGGTGGTCCCCATTCTACTGCGGAGGTTGTTCGATTGAGAAAAGGGAAAGGGGTACGTCGTGAACTGGTACTTGGCCTTGTGTTCGCTCTCTCGCTATTGAGCGTTATACTGCTGTCGAATTCTACGGCCAGTGGAATACTTGGCGTTGCTAGCGTGGTCGTACCGCCGGTGACAACGTCAACCACCTTTACTCCCACAGTTACCACGATAGCATCAACCACAACGACGTCAACCTCAACTTCGATAATAACCAGTTCGACCACGATATCCACCACTAGCACGATTGTTTCGTCGAGTTTCAGTTACACTACAACAGTTTCTTCAACTAGCACGTCTACCTCAACCTTCACATCATACACGGGCAGTGCGACCAGCACAGCAACTACTTTCTCTTCGGTGCCAAGCACCACATACTCGGTTTCCACTGTCTCAACTACTGTTCTTCCGTCTGTTGGTTGTCCTGTGGCTTTTGCCACATCCGGCACTCCCCTAGAGCCTTATGCGAATTTCCTTCGGGGTTTCCGTAACAATCAAATTCAGAACACAACTGCGGGGCGGATGTTTATGCAAACCTTCAATGGTTGGTATTACGGTTGGGCGCCTTCAGTCACCTATGCGGCCTCTGCGAATCCCTGGTTCCTTGACGCCCTGCGGGTAGGCGTCTACCCGCTCATCGGAATCCTATACGCCTCCTACTTCTCCTATGCGGCTGTGTCGCCGTTCAGCGCTGAGGCCGGTGCATTGGCTGCGGGTGTGGTTGCGGCGTCGCTGATCGGCTTGATCTATGTGGCTCCGATTGCATATGTCTGTACGCGACTGATTCGTCGCAGAGCAGGACTCTTCAGGGCAAAGAAGATGCATATGTTCCCTGCCCTGGGATGGATGTCGGCTAGCGCCTTGATGGTTGGGGCAGCGTACCTCTCTGCGTCAGCATGGTTGATGGGAGTCGCCACTGCGAGCCTAACGCTCTCCTTCCTCAGCACGGTAAGTATTTTCGGCGCCCTAGCATTGAATTCAATTCAACTACCCCTCGCAGACTTATACGCTATGGCCTTCGCACCCAAACGCATGACTCGTTCCCTGCGCTAAGAAGTCAAGAAGATCCGCTTTTCTTTAGGTACTTCATCAGGTTCTCGCGTGCCGCCTGGATACGTACGTACTCTTCCCTCAGTTCCTGTTCGAGGGGTTGGAGATGGTCGAGGTTCCAGATCGCTTCCGTGAGTTTTTGGATAGCTATGCGGATTCGGTCGTTTCTACCGCTCATTTGACGATGGATTCCAACGGGACGAATGTTTGCGTGTGGTGAACAGCTGGCATTTTGGCGATGCGGGTTTCGACGATGCTTGCTACGCGTTGTGGGGGCGGGTTGATCATGCTCCGCTCAACTTCGAGTTCAACCAGGATGTCTGACTTCCCGAAGAGTAAGTAGACGCCGCGAACTTCGGGAATTTCGAGTATTTTCCGCATGATTTCCTGGGCTGTCCCCGCCTCGCTTGAGATGAAAACGAAGCCTTTGGCGGTTGGGCGTTCGCTTGGTGTTGTTGGGCGATTTTCTGATTCGATAGGGAGAATTGTACTTGTATCGACCACTCCGCCTGATTTCCTGACCTTTTCTATGACGAGTTCGACGACTTTCCGCCTTGGGTCAAGTTCAGTTTCCTGGGACTCCAGGGCGACGAGCAGGTCGAATTTGCCGGTGATTAAGTGGACTTCGCGTACTTCGGGCAAGGCATTGAAGCGGTTCTGAAGGTCCTTCTCCATGCCCGGTTTCGCTTTGACTAGGAGGAAACTTCTCAAACTGATCACACGCTTGCTTTGTGTCGCTTTTGAGGCTTCGGCGTCATATAAGTTTGAATGAGCTGCACGTTAAACCCTCAGATGAGATGTGTTTGTCGGCTGTCTGCTGAAACTCGATAGAACAAATGTCATACCATGAGTGAAGTAGGCGTGCGCCTTGAGTTGGTTTCATGCTTAGAGAACAGGCCCATTGCTTTAAGGCGGTTGGATTTGAGTTTCTAAGACGATAGATGACTCGGTTAACCATGTGATTGCCAAAGTTTTCGACGTGCTGGGAATAGAATCGGGCCTCTTCAAGAGATGGGCTGGTTGAGTTTCAGGGAATGGGTTGAAAGGTTAAGGGCCAGTGGGAAACTCACCGAGGCTAAGAAGCCTCTTTCTCGTAACTTGCAAGCCGCAGCCTTCATCAAAACCCTAGAACCGAAGCCACTCCTACTCCGCGTAGAAGATTCTGAGATTGCAGTTGCAGCGAACGTATGCGCCTCCCGTGAGCTGATGGCGGAGTACTTGAACATTCAAACCCACCAAATCACCGCCAAACTGCTAACCGCCATTGAACATCCAACTAAGCCGAAACAAACGGACAGCCCGCCCTGTTTCGAGGTAGCTGAAGAGCGTGTGGACTTGAATCAACTGCCCCTTCTCCTCCACGCGGAGAAGGATGGAGGCAGGTACATCAGCTCGGCGATTGTGATCGCACACCACCCTGAACTTGGCCAGAATGTTAGTTTCCACCGCCTCATGCAAATCGGCAAAGACGAATTAGCCATTAGAATTGTTCCGCGTCACCTACAGACGATTCTGGAGAAAAGCGGGGGTGAACTTCCAGTTGCAATTTGCATCGGCAACGCCCCCAATGTTCTGCTGGCAGGCGCCTGCTCTGTCGAGTTGGGAAGAGACGAACTTGAAATCGCAAACACGCTCGAACCGTTAACCGTCGCTAAGTGCGCTGAAGCGAACTGTTTTGTTCCAGCGGAATCAGAATTCGTCCTCGTTGGAAGGATTACTAATAGGCTACATGAGGAAGGCCCCTTCATTGACCTAACCGAGACATATGACTTGGTGCGTTCGCAACGTGTAGTGAAAGTGGAACGCGTTTACCACCGTGAACAGCCGATCTACCATGCATTAGTGCCAGGCGGCCTAGAGCATAAGATGTTGATAGGCACACCGCGCGAACCCACAATCTACCGCGAAGTCTCCAAAGTATGTGACTGCGTTGACGTGGTCATCACGCCGGGCGGGGCGTCGTGGCTTCATGCAATTGTCAAGATACGCAAGAAGCGGGACGATGATGGCTTGAGGGCGATTGACGCAGCTTTCCGCGGGCACACGTCGCTGAAGCACGTGCTCATTGTTGATGAAGACATTGACCCTGGTGACCCGGCGGAAGTGGAATGGGCATTTGCAACACGGTTTCAAGGAGACCGCGGGCTCGTCGTGAGAGCAAGTGAAACCGGTTCCTCGCTCGACCCCTCCGCGAACCCTGAAACTAGGCGGACTACAAAGGTAGGGTTCGACGCCACAAAACCACTTCATGCGAAGGGGAAAAATTTCGAGAAAGCCAAGTTTCCTGAAGTGGATTGGCGAGAATTCACCTAGAAGAGCCGAAGGACATTGCACCTAACCAGCGAGGAGGAGAAAATGTTTGTGGGGGAGGAGGGTTACGCGGTACAGAAGAGTATGCAGATACTTTCTGCGCTTGGTGAAATATTTGGCGCCGAGAAGATGATTCCAGTATCCTCGGTGCAAGTGGCCGGGGTTTCCTACTACAACCTCGGCGACGCAGGGCTAGAGTACCTGGAGAACCTTGCCGCCAAGGGCGCTAAGACTCGGGTGAAGACGACGCTGAACCCTGCCGGCATGGATTTGGAGAATTGGCGTGAACTTGGAATCGACGAAGAGTTCGCGGGTAAACAGGAACGGGTAATCAAAGCCTTCGTGCGAATGGGCGTAACACCATCCTGTACTTGTACCCCATACCTAGTCGGCAACCTACCTGAGCGCGGGGAGCACGTTGCATGGAGTGAATCTTCCGCCGTCACCTACGCCAACTCAATCTTAGGTGCGATGACGAATCGTGAGGGGGGACCGAGCGCGCTTGCGGCAGCGTTGACAGGACGGACGCCATGTTACGGCATGCACCTTGAAGAAAACCGTCAGGCCCAAGTTGGCGTAAGAATCGAAACAAAGTTGGCTAGTGTCCCCGAGTTTGGGGCCCTCGGCTACGCGGTGGGAAAGGAGCTCGGGCCAAGAATACCCATATTCGAAGGAATCGGTGACGCGAACGTTGAACAGCTCAAGAGCCTTTGCGCTTCAATAGCCACCTACGGCGGGACAGCACTATTCCACCTCCAAGGCCTAATACCGAACCGAACAGAGACGCCCGCAGAAGCCTTCACCGTCACACGGGCCGAGATTAATGAAGCACTTCAAGCGCTAAATGATGAGGCGTCGGAAGTTGATTTCGTAGCCCTTGGATGCCCACACTGCACTTTGGATGAGATCAAAGTGATCGCAGGCCTTCTTGAGGGTAAGAAGGTGACAAGGGAATTTTGGGTTTGCACGGCGAGGCAGACGATGAAGGACGCGGAAAAGCATGGTTATGCGCAGATAATTCGCGCGGCCGGAGCCAAATTCGCATGCGATACTTGCATGGCTGTGGCACCGCTAAAAAGCCGTTTCAATGTTCTGGCTACTGACTCTGCGAAGGCTTGTTACTATGGGCGTGGGACGAACGAGTTCAAAACCCGAATCGGAAGCGTCGAAGAATGCGTTAATGCGGCGGTGACGGGAAAGTGGAATTAGTTCGAGGCAGGAAAATATCCGGCGGAAAAGCCGAAGGCCTCGCACTCGTCTCCCATGAACCAATCTCGTTCTTTGGAGGAGTTAATCCGGACACGGGGGTGGTTACGGAGAGGGGGCATGAACTTGAAGGAACCACAGTCAAGGACCGAGTCCTGGTCTTCCCACACGGGAAGGGGTCGACTGTTGGATCCTACACCCTGTACCGGTTGAAGAAGAATGGCGCCGCACCGAGGGCCATCATTAACGTGGAATGCGAACCCATCGTAGCCGTTGGGGCAATCATAAGCGACATACCCCCCGTCGACAAACTGGAAAGAAACCCCTTGACCTTCATGAAGGATGGTGTGCGGGTTCAGGTTGATGCCGACACGGGCACTGTAAAAGTGGGAGAATGAACTGACGCGTCCGCGGATTTGCGGTTCAGAGAGAAGTTTGCATTGTCAAGAAGGCTCCGCTGACCTTTTGCTTGCCTTTTGAAGCCAGTATTTACCTTCGGCCTATCGTGCGTGGTTCGCTATATGCAGTAAGGTTTCGTAGTCCCCGTAGCTAATCTATGAAAATACAGGTTTTAGTTTGCATAGCGGGAAATTCCTACGGTTGAAATGGGCCTGCTCAAGCGCGAATGTTTCGAAGACCGCTGCACACATTGTGTCGTATGCGGGGCTCTACCGTACCAGGTCTGTCCCCATTGCACATCGGAAATGATGAACATCTGCTTGAGTAATCGTTAGTTAACTCATTGGGTTAAGCAATGTTCTGAGGCTTCGGCTTGTCGGCGGTCAAGAGTTCTAAGATCGTAGTCCCCCCTGAATTGAAGCGCATGCTTTCGCGAGCTTTGGATGACCCAGAAGGTTTCTGGGGGGAAGTTGCATCTGAACTGCATTGGTTTCAACGTTGGGACAAGGCTTTCGAATGGAATTACCCAAAATTTTCATGGTTCAACGGCGGCGTCACGAACCTCGCCTACAACTGTCTGGAACGAAACATTGAGCGAGGCAAGGGCAACAAACCCGCAATAATCTGGGAGAACGGGGAAGGTCTTCCGAGACGAGTTTTCACTTATAGTGAACTTCTCTTCGAAGTGAAGAGGTTTGCTGCAGCCCTCAAATCCCTCGGCGTGAAACGCGGCGACCGAGTCACAATCTACATGCCGATGGTACCCGAGGCAGCTATAGCAATGCTGGCCTGTACACGAATCGGCGCTATTCACTCCGTCGTTTTCGGAGGGTTTGGGTACGGAGCGTTAGCGGATAGGATTGAGGATGCGGAATCGCGACTCGTCGTGACTGCAGACGTAGCTTACAGGAGAGGGGGCCTTGTGAACCTCAAGGAAATTGTCGACGAAGCGCTGAAAACCGGTAAAAGCAAAGTGGAAAGGGTCGTCGTGTTGAAGCGCGGCGAAAAAGTTCCCCCGATGACGGCGGGAAGAGACCTGTTCTGGGACGAGGCAATCGAGAAAGGCCAAGATGCTAATGCTGATGTCGAAAGGATGCGCGCGGATGAGCCGGCGTTCATTCTTCACACATCGGGAACCATGGCCAAACCTAAGGGCACGGTTCAGCCCCATGGAAGCTACCAAGTCTACATTTACGCGATGGGCAAATGGGTCTACGATATGCGCGAGAGCGAAGTCTGGTGGTCCACCTCAGACATAGGTTGGATTGTAGGCCACAGCTACGTGGTCTACGCACCCCTCCTCTTCGGCTGCACCACGATAATGTACGAAGGGCTTCCAGACCATCCCACGCCAGACGTTTGGTGGGAGATTCTTGAAAGGAATAAGGTAAGTAAGCTCTGGATCTCGCCCACGGGCGTACGCGCCTTAATGAAATACGGCGACGAGTACCCGAAGAAGCACGACCTCCATTCGCTGAAGCTTGTGGTCTGCGCGGGTGAAGTTTTGAACCCACCGGCGTGGGAATGGCTCCAGAAGAAAGTTCTCCGAGACAAAGTTCCCGTAGTCGATCACATGTGGCAAACTGAAACAAGCGGTCCCATAGTCGGCAACCCGGTCGGAATATCACTCTTGCCGATCAAGCCGGGTTCCGCAACCATTCCCCTCCCTGGAGTCGACGCGGACATTGTTGACGAAGAGGGGAAACCTGTGCCCGTGGGTGTTGAGGGAACTTTTGTCATAAGGAGGCCGTTTCCGGGTTTGACGCCGACACTCTGGCGCGACCACGAGCGGTACGTTGAGAGCTACTGGAACAGGTTCCCAGGCGTCTACACAACCGGCGACGCAGCCCTGAAGGACGAGGACGGCTACATCTGGTTCCTCGGCAGGGTCGATGAAGTAATCAAGATCTCAGCGCACAGAATCGGCACCATCGAGATTGAAAGCGCTTTACTCCAACACCCAGCCGTCGCGGAAGCGGCGGTTGTCGGCCGCCCAGACCAACTGAGGGGCGAAACAGCGTGCGCGTTTGTTGTCTTGAAAGGCGGAGTGGAGGCGACGGACGGCCTTAAGAAGATGTTGAGGGAGTCTGTCAGAAAGACGATGGGCCCAATCGTGATCATAAGCGACATACATTTCGTGAACAAACTACCCAAGACAAGAAGTGGCAAGATAATGCGGAGGCTCATTAGGTCGATATTAATGGACAAGCCCCTAGGGGACTTTTCGACGATTGAGGATGACAGCGCAATAGAAGAACTGACGCGAGCGGTACACCGATCATAAGAATGCTAGACGCACACTTCGAAGGCGTCAAAGGAGCGTTGCTGTCGGAACCCGCAACGTGCTCAGGCAGCTGATAGTAATTAAATTTCAGTAGCATGCGAATTGATCGGAACCTGGAGGGTGCTATGCTTTTTGCATTGCTTCTGGGTTGACGGGGTTTGGTGGCATTTCGCCCTTAAGGCCAGCGATTAGGTTGTCCACGGCCATCAGCGCCATTTTCGTTCTAGTCGCGACTGAGGCACTTGCGATGTGAGGCGTAACGACGACATTATCCAGCGTCAATAAGGGGTGGTTCGCGGGGAGCGGCTCAGGGTCAGTAACATCTAGGGCTGCGAACGCGATCGTGTTGCTGCGGAGCGCCTCATACAATGCCATGTTATCGACCAACGGTCCCCTAGCCGTATTGACGAGAACACAAGTCGGCTTCATCTTCCCCAGTTGCTCTTTGCTGATGAGGTGGTAGGTTTTGGGTGTTAGGTTTGCATGTATCGATATGAAATCGGATTCTGCTAAGAGTCGGTCGAGGCCCACATACCTGATTCCTAGCTCGTTTTCAATTTCTCGTCTCCGCGTCGGGTCAGAATAGATGATTTTCATGTCGAACCCTTTGGCGCGCCGTGCCACTGCAGTTCCAATTCTGCCTAGACCGATAATTCCGAGGGTGGCGTTGTGCATATCCCGCCCCAGAAGAATCATTGGGCCCCAAGTTCTCCATTCGCCTGCCCTGACCTGTTTGTCTCCTTCCACGATCCGCCTTCCTGCAGCCATCATGAGGGCGATGGCGAAGTCAGCGACAGTTTCTGTCAACACTCCGGGCGTATTCCCGACCAGTATGCCGCGTTGAGTAGCTGCGGCGACATCTATGTTGTCGTAGCCAACCGCGTAGTTGCTGATTACCCGCAACCTTAACGCCTGACCAAGAATCTCTGCGTCGATTTTGTCGGTGAGAAGGCAAAGCAGTCCGTCAACGTCTCGAATGTTCTCAAGTAAAGCTTCCCTCGGGAGCGGAATTTCCCCTGGCCAAACCTTCGCGTCGCAAGAAGCGTTGATTCGGTCCATAGCCTCCTTTGGGAGAACTCGTGTTACGAAGACCCGTGGTTTCATTTGACGGTTAGACCTTAACGAACGCTTGGTTGGCGGCCGAAACACCTGACCCCTGTTGAAAACGGTAGCCTTGTTTCCCAAGCGAGCCTTCGATTGCTGATAGAGTGGACAGAATATCGTTCCTGTTTACGTTACCCATATGCCCAACCCTGAACGCTTTATCTTTCAACGGGCCCAGCCCACCCGCGACCACCACACCATACTCTTCCGCCATCCCCTTCCGGAATTCACCATCCCGCACGCCGTCAGGATAATACGCGACGGTAAGCGTGTTCGATGCCGCTGAGTCCTCGCAGAGCAACCTTAGCCCCATTGCCCTTAGCCCCGCGCGAAATGCCGAGGCTAACTTCGCATGCCGGGCGAACCTTTCTTCCAACCCTTCAGCAAGTATCATTTTACAGCTTTGATGAAGCGCGTAGAACATGTTAACGGCGGGAGTTGCAAAATATCTCGTGGGGTCCTGTAGAACAGGCATCCACCGTTTGATATCGCCATAGTAAGACGTTGGAAGAGTCTTACGTTTCTCCCTAACCGCCAAAGCCTTCGAGTTGAAAGAAATAACCGCCATACCCGGCGGAATTGCGAGAGCCTTCTGAGAGCCAGTGAAGCAGACGTCGACTCCCCACCCGTCGACCTGAACATCCATACCACCCATCGAGCAAACTGTATCAAGAACGAAAAGCACGCCTTTCGCTTTGGCGAGTGAACCAAGCTCTCTCACCGGGTTCGCGACGCCAGTCGACGTGTCCACGTGAACCGCAAGCATAGCCTTGTATGGCGCGCTCGAGAGTCTCCGCTCAACATCTTCCTTACTGGCGGCGGAGCCCCAAGCAACTTCAAGCTTGTCCACCTTCGCTCCGAGAATCGCGGCTACTTCCGCAAGCCTCTCGCCGAAATATCCTCCAGTAATCGCGAGGACTTTGTCACCTGGTTCAATTATGTTTGCGAGGGCAACCTCAGCGCCGAGAGTTCCCGACCCAGCCAAAGGAAGAATTACGCCATTAGTTTTGAAGATACGGCCCAAGTCCACCAAAGTTTCCTTGAAAAGGTTGGCAAATGCTGCACTTGTATGCGAGGTCGTGGGACGAGCCATGGAACGAAGTACGATAGGGTCTACGTTGGTCGGACCAGGGATCATCAGCAGATCTCGTTCACCCATTCCAGAGCCTCGAAAGCGAGGGCCGTCAAGGCGCGATTAAGCTTTTCCCCCCGTCCCCGGGCCTTAACGTTCCTAGAGGTTATCTTAGAGGGCGTATGTTATTTGCTGAAGAGTTTGGGCCGAAATGCCGCTTTGGAACTTAGTCCTCAGTGGTTATCCTGGTTCTGGGAAGACGGTGCTAGCGCGCCGACTGACCTCTGAGAATCCTGAGTTCGTGCGGCTGAGCGTAGATGATTTGCGTGACATGTTCTTCGGCCCCATCGAACCCCCAAAGGACGAGGAATTCGTTTACAACACACTCGTCGCCCTGCGCGACCTAACGCTCAGAAGCGGCCTTAGCGTTGTGTTAGATTCCACATCGCCCAAGAACAGCACGCGCAATTTTCTCCTCCACACAAGAGTCCCAGGCGTCATAACGGTCCTCGTGCTAATGATCGTCGAGAAGGATGAGTTGGAAGGGCGAAACAGTGAACGCGGCGTACAAGGCGCTGTCGAAGCCTGGGATAAAGTGTGGGAAAAGCCGACAGCGAACATGCCCGTACTGAAATTTAGAAACAACTCCTTGAATGAATTCGAAACCAGCTACTATGTTCTAACCGACCTTCTCAGAAGTAAGGTCCACCCCTACAGGCGCCGATTCTTCGCGGACCTTTACCCTAGGCTGTGATCATCCATTGAATCGAGTGTCTTTTTCCTTTTGAGGGGGCCCCTTTTGGATATGAAGATGAGAGTTACTGCGAGCGTGAGAGTCATCACCCACGGTGTTATGTTTGATTGGAATTCAGGAACCGCGACTTCTAGCTGGAAGTTTGCCGTATTCGATGAATTCGCTGTCACATTAACCGTTACGCCGTCAGCCCTGTATCCTGGAACATCAACCGTAACATAGTACATCCCGACTGGGACGCGCATGAGGTAGACCCCACTCATACCGGAAAATACTTGGTAAGTCTGTTGGCCGTCACTGGCATGAACTGCCGCCCAATCAACAGGGTACCCGTCGACTCCGATCACGCGTCCGGTAATCTCTCCTCCCGGCTCGCCGTAGTACTGCTGCGGCGATTGAGCCTCAACCAACCTACACCCAACCAGCAACAACGCAACAAAGAGTGACGCCATTAGAATAGGTCGCATAAGTTCCCAATCCAACAGCTGAGTTAGTTAGTTGAGTCAACTAACTGACAATAAAAGAGTTAGGAGTCGAGGATCGCAAGAATGTGAATTCCACAGCGATGAGTGTGGAGATCCACAAGAGGCAGATTGTAGACGTCTATTGGGCGTTCATGATAAAGAGACATTCTTGAGACTCGAAGTCGGCTTACCCTTAATACGTTCTTTAGCGTCGAAGTACGTTGGCGCCGGGGTAGCCTAGCTAGGTAAGGCGACAGAGCCACCGGACAACCGGGACGTCCAACCTCGAGATCTGTGAAGTATGGGCCAAGATAGCTGTTGGTCCTCTGGGCCTCGTGGGTTCAAATCCCACCCCCGGCGCTCTTTGATTAACATAGTACACTCCCAAGCTCTATGAGAAATCCTATCGATCCTGCAGTGTTCGATTAGGACTTGTCTTACTGGGCATAGACTCGAAGGGCAATGTCCAGCAGGTCTATCCAAGTTACGCTTCAAGAGAAATCGGTTGACAAAGTAGTACAGGGCAAATGTTAATTCTCATACTAATGATACAACTACTGGTTCTCTGAGATGCTCTCGTATTGAGGTCTAGTGGAACGTAGATTTAAGAAAAGGGAGGTGAAATGAAATGGGAAAGTTTCTGGCTATTCATCCGCTACCCTCGATAACATTCGAGGAGGGCGCTCCAATCGCAAAGGCGGTAAAGGCCAACTCTAACATGGACGCCTATTGGGTTGGTAGCTGGGCCCAGCTGAATCAGGAAGGCAAGATAACTAAATTGTTCTGCGAGTGGGATGCAAAAGACGTCGAATCAATAAACAAGGTCGTGAGTAAGATTCCTGGGCTTCCTACAGAGGGAGTGTACCCAATGGCGAAAGTGGATGCAGAGGCATACAGGTAGCTTCCTATTCTGCCTCCTCCACTGTCCTTTTTTTTGCATTGGTCCCAGTTCTGTGTGTGTGCATTAGTACCCAAAAAACGGATGAATGAAAAAGGAGGTGAACTAATTGTTGGTTAATATCGTTAGATGGCGTGTTCCTAAAGAGAACAGCGGGAAACAATTCGAGGTCTGGCGTGAAATGATGGACTACCAGAGGTCTCATCCGGAGAAGGTCTACTACACCAGGTCTCGCTTCTTCACCTTCACCGAAGAAGGGTCGTCTGAGGAAAACTGGATGTTCTTGGACGAGTATGAGCACAGTGAAGATTATGACAAATGGATGACAGCTGTGCGTGAAGATCCAGAACTCATGAAACTCATGGATGAGTGGTTCCCGAAGTGGGACGCTTTGATTGTTCCCGGGTCTAAGGAGAAAGGAGAAGTCTGGACTGAGGTTGAGAAGCTCAGAGTCGAGTCCAAGTAGCTGTGGCATGGGGGTCTAGTGGCGCGAGCCGAGCTTTTCGAACCCGACGTAATCGAGTTGTGACCTAAGAGTTTAGTGCACCGCCTGCAATAATGGGAGTGTGAACCCGATTGTCCGACCGGAAGAATTCGCTCAATGATGATCATCCGGTGTTCGCGGAGTCAAGCACAGGAAGTACGGGGGTTCAAATCCCACCCCCGGCGCCATTTACTGAACCCACGGGTGTCATGAGTGAAATAATCATCAGCTTCGCCTTCTGGATGCAGAAACAAGGTCCACATTGCTGCCTCTGATCCTGAGATTTCATTGCATATTTGCACTAGATGGAAAACGTCGGCTGTTTCAAGTCACAGGCTCTTACTATTGAAAGCATGCAATGTACTGTAGATAGTGCATCGCAGCGGTATGTGCACACCGAGTCTGGGTCGCGTGAAGACAGAGATTATACGGGCGCTGATTAATGATTCAGCGGGGGAAGAGAGACCGTTCAATTTAGGAAGGAATTTTCTATGATCGACAAAAAGAAAATCATGAGGGGGGTAGTCAACATGCTCAATATCAACATGGCACTCAAAGATGGCGAAAAACTTCTGGTCGTCACGGACGTCCCAACCCTCGACGAGTGGAAAATCCAGGGAATTTGCAAAGTCGAGGAAATCACACGGAGAGTAATCCTGGCAAAGACGGTCAGCGAGATAGCCGCGGAAGAGTTCCATGGTTCAAGCGTGGAGTTCGTCGCATATGCATCAGTGGGCAGGGACGGCGTCAATGTGTGTCGGGAAATGGAGGAAAAAATGAAGGCGGCAAATGTAGTGCTAGCTATTACGACCTATTCACTAAGTCATACGGACGCGCGGGAGAACGCAAACAAAGCCGGCACCCGCATTGCCAGCATGCCACTTTTCCTGCCTGAGATGTTCTACGCCAAAGGTCCCATGAGCGCCGACTATCGGAAGATCAAAAAGGAGTCCAGAAAAATCGCTGATTTGATTACGGAATCGAATGAAGCCAGGATCAAATCTAGAGCGGGCACAGATCTTAGTCTTTCACTCCAGGGAAGAAAAGGGCAAATGGACGTAGGTATCCTTACGGAAAAGGGATCTTGGGGAAACTTGCCAGCCGGCGAGGCGTATTGCACTCCTCTTGAGGGAACCGCTGAAGGCAAGGTAGTGGTGCCAAAGGGATGGTTCACGGACCTTGACGAGAGTATGGTGCTGACCTTCAAGCATGGAGAAGTCGCTAGCATCGAAGGCGGCGGTAAGGTTGGAGAGGAATTCGCGAAACTCTTGTCTCTCGGCGACAGCAATGAACCTTATCGCTCGCGGAGGAACGTCGCGGAACTCGGGATAGGAACGAACCCTTACGCTAAACGCCCGGACAATGTCTTGGAAGCCGAGAAGATCCGGGGAACGGTTCACGTGGCGATAGGGGACAACTTCCATATGGGCGGCGCGGTCAAAGCGGACATGCACGAAGACTTCGTGATCCCATCACCAACTTTGATGCTTGACAACAAGCTCGTCATGAAAAATGGGAAGATGAGCATTTGACTAACTCCTTCTTCTTCGGCTTCAGAAAACTCATAGTAGGAACCTAACCCAGACCGAGAGAGGTCTTCAAATGCTATTTGCGAAACGCTTGAGCTGCGAATCTAGCAGCGACAGTTAGTTTGACTTGGTCTCAATGCCCGTGACTTGTTCGTATTGTTGGACGTGGTGCGTTGCCCGGTGCCCGGATTCTAGGATTTGAGCCCAGCACAAATTGCGGCGGCCGCACGAAACTCTTTGCAGCAATGCGTTAACGCTCTTTTGTTCTGAATATTCGAGCGCAAACGGAAGAAAGAGCGGCGTGAAAAAGCCCTTTGAGTAGTCCGCTTCCATTTCATGCGTCTTGGTAGATGAAGGCGACGCTGTCGCCTGATTGGACGCTCCAGTTGAAGTTTGGGGGGGAACCGATGTTCCAGCCCCAGAGGTATCCGTCGATAGGCATTTTGAGGGTTTCAATTACTTCCCCATAGGGATTCAGAACGGTTGCGATTGGCGTGTCCTTCTTGAGCTTGACTCCGACGTCGACAAGGCGGTTTACGATACCTCCTCGGTTGGCCACGCTCATGCCGTAAAATACAAAATTACCGGGAAAGACTTTGACTTCGGTTTGGGGTTCTGGAGTTCCCTGGATCATTTCAAGTTGCTTTAGTACATTCATTATTCCTCGCACCGCGACCCTTACACTTGTCCATTCTTCTCCCATAGTTAGGTCGGTGCCCGCCTCTAGTTCGGGCGTAAACGCAGGTACACCATTTGCTAGTAAAGCGTCAACGTATTCGACATCTCCTGGCTTCATGCCTGCCAGGGCGAACTCGCCCTTCGGCCGTATAATCGTCAGGCCGAAAGCCTTCGCCGCTTCAAGGGCCTTGTTCTCCACCTTCTTGTCTTTGCAATATTCTACGAATGAGAAATGAAGGCATGGTTTGACGTTCTCGTGAACGTCCATCACCAAATCCGCGTTCTTCGACGCATTCTCCCATATGAAGTTCGCAAGCCGAGATGTTATCGACCCGTCTTTGCTGCCGGGGTAGGCGACGTACATGTTGACGTAGTCATGCGGGCTAACATATTCTCCCCACTGCATTCCCAGCGGGTTGGAGATGGGAAATGCGATAATGCTTCCCTTCAATTTCGCCGGATCGATCTTCCTGGTCAGGATTTGAATAGCTGCGTAACCTACGAGTTCGGTGGGGTGGGTGGCGCAATTGATTGCAACCTTCGGCCCCTCACCCTGTCCGTTGACTAAAATCACGGGAAGATGAACTCTAGACCCGTCTCTTAGTTCAACCCATGTAGCCGGTCCATGATTTTTCTGGCCTGGTTCCGCTGAAACCTCGCCAACTTTCAAAACTTGTTTCAAGGAGTCCTGGGAGGTACCCAACAGTTGCGAAATTTAAGCGCTCACCTTTGTTCTCAGAATCAGAGAACTGTGAAAGGCTGGTGAATCTACAATGTCTATCACCATTTCAGAATGGCTATGGCTGTGACATCGTCAATCGTGCTCGGCTGGGCTTCTGGTTCTTTGTCGGATGCAGACGAACGGAGCCCGGGTTTGATTCTCTCCTCGTGTTTACTTTCCATGTCTCTTCATGAGTTCATGGGCAAACTCGTTGACTAGGCCGTCGATGAACTTCATGAAATCTTCCTCGGAAACCATGGCCGTGTCAAGCTTTGCGTCTATTTTCCTCTTTGCCTCGATCAAAAACGGGTCCGGTTTCAATGCGGTCGTTGTGGAGTATAATCCCGTCATTTTGCTGACAGCGTCGAGGAGGCGTATTGCGCCATAATGTCGTGGTTCGCTTGTAATTCCGCGAGCTGCCGTTACTAGGAAAAGTGCGTATTCAAAGAGGAATTGGTCTGGCGTGCTAGGCGTTTTCGATGGAGTGTTGTGAACCGAGCTCTTTCTGTCTCCATATTTGTCATAGTACGTGATTTTACCCTCAGGCGGCTTCCTTACTGGCGGAGGCTCGTCTGGGGCGGGGTAACCTAATGAAACAATAAGTTCAGTGCGGCATCCTTCTGGTAGGCCCAGAATGGTCTTGATTGCGGCTTCTGCGTAGGATTTTATGAACGAGGCGCCCAAGCCGAGGGCGTAGGCGGCTAAAACTATATTTTCGGCCGCGGCTCCAGCGTCGTACAGTGAGCATTGATCCGCGTCAACCTTAGAGGCTCCGTTATCGATGCGCAAGTCTGTGCACACGACAATCGCTGCAGTGCTATCACCGAAGTAACCTGGAGACACAGCTTTCAGCATTTTCAACTGGTCAGGATCCTTAACCACGATGACAAACCTGTAAGGGATGTTGCCTCCAGTCGGAGCTCTGTGCGCCGCGTATACCACTTTGTCCAAGACCTCTGCTGGAATCGGTTTGGGTACGAAGATTCTGCAGGCTCGCCTTCTCTTCAGGACTTCGAATAAGTCGGTGGATGTTGACAAGGCTTCAGTCCCTCATCCATGGTTTGCAGGATAATTCAGTAAATCCATCTTGTACCTCAAAATCGTTTCTTGGTTCTGGCCCGAAGGATTATTAGCGGTCTTAATGGTGCAGCTTTCGAAAGTGATTAGGTCTCATTGCCTGAGTATTATGAATACGAATTGGGACAGACGGCTTACAAAATAGCCTCGGAGCTATTCAAACTGAAGGTGGGCGAAACATTAGTCATAACTGCGGACACGGAATCCGACCGCAGGGCGGTGGACGCGTTGGCGACTGCGGCTTTCACCGTTGGCGCTAAACCTATGGTAGTATGGATGCCTTCGCCTTTGGGCGTTGGCAAGGCAGCCGATCCCATGCTGCCCCTTGAACCATTGACAGCCGCGTTGAAGGCTACTGACGCTTGGGTTGAGTTCAACAACAAGTATCTTCTCTACTCAACTCCGTTTGAAATTGCTGAAAGGGAGAACAAGCGGTTAAGGTACATGAACCTTAGCGGGATGAATGTTGACATGCTCGTAAGGACGATTGGTAGAGTGAATATGCAGGCCCTTGGAGAATTTCAAGGCAGGCTCACAGACATGGTAAGAGCCGCTGAGAAGATCAGGCTCACATCACCCGCTGGGGAAGATGTGGAAATGGAATTTGATCCTAAGGCGCCAGTAGTAAACGATGTCGGGTTCGCAGACACACCGGGCCCTCACTTCTTGAGTGGTCAGCTGACCGCAGGTTACTCAAGTTCTGTGGACGGAGTAATCGTTTTTGACGGTTCAGTGGTTCCCCCGATTGGCCTATTGAAGAACCCTGTCAAGTTGCACATTGCTAATGGAAGGGTGGAGAAAATTGAGGGTGAAAGCGAAGCTTTGGCGTTAGAGGCGTGGTTGAGAGGCTTCAACGACCCCAATATGTTTCGAGTAGCCCATCTTTCCTTCGGACTAAATCCAGGGGCCAAGCTGACAGGGAACATTGTTGAGGACGAGAGGGTTTGGGGCAGCACCGAATGGGGCATAGGTTATGTCGGGCCCGACCTTACGAGGGATGGGAAGCCTATTCCAGCGGCGTCACATACAGACGGAACTTGCCTTAACACGTCAGTCTGGCTTGACGGAGTACAGATCTTCGAGAAGGGTAAGGTAGTGCAGAAGGAACTTGCTGAATTAGCCAAGAGGCTAGGTAGAGAGTAAGGGGAAACCGCGTTTACTCCTTCCGAAGATAGTACTTGAACAGTTCTCTCGGTTTAGGATAGGCTTTCTTGCTATGCGTCAATCCTAACCTAACAAGAACTTCAGCCATGATGATGGTACATCCGTGTGAGTCTACAATTGGCACGTCTGGAAGTTTCTTCTGGATGTACTCGTTTACTTTGGGGCCGCCATATGATATGATGACGTCGGCTCCGTCGTCTTTGACCGCTGCAATTGCTTCGTTCAGGACTGCATTTCTGAGTTGTTCAATGTCGTGTTCTGATACGAGGTTTTCGTTGAAGGCTGGTGGGGGAAGGTCGATTGCGCGAATTGATGCTAATTTCTGTTCCAACCCATAATGTTTGACGATATCTAACAATGCGGTTCGGCCCATTCCTCCCGCCTCATTGCCTTTGCCGCCTCCCAGTGCGATTATGATTGAGAATTTGTTCCCGAGGATGGACGCTATGGCCATTGAAGCTGCCGGTGAACTTACGACTGGTATATCGCAGACTTCCTTCGTTGCGTTTGCGCCAGGTTCGTTGTAGCAGTGTATTGTGACTGCGTCAAATCCTTCCTGCTGTGCCTCTAGCGCCATCCGCGCGTTCACAACGCCCGCTAGGTCGGACTCGTAGTCGCCCTCTACCATTCGAACTGGCATATCTGGGGCCATCCTGTGCAACACTTCCACCTGGACGTTTTCTGTGACCTCTGTTGTTTCCCGAGGAGGCTCAAGGGAACCGGGTCGTCTTGGGATATCGATGGATTCAGGTGAGAATATTCTGATTTTTCTCATGAAGCTCAGTGGGAAGAATCTAGCAATCGTATTGATAACTAGTCATGCAGGTTTCGGTGATGTGGAACATTCAGCTAAACTATTATTCTTCTGTCCTGCATGTGGACTACGGTCTTCGTTTTCGACCGCCCTTGGTTCCTCTGGCTATTTGAGGCATTGTGTTAGGACTTGTAGAGGTGGCACGCGACTTTTCGTGTGGCACTTAGTGTTGTGAGGTTGGGTTCTACGTCGCGGCATATGTCGCCTATGTATTTTTGGCAGCGGGTGTGAAATCTGCATCCGGTTGGCGGACTCGCTGGGCTTGGTATGTTCCCTCGGAGGATGATGCGGGCCTTATCGGTTGGGGCTGGGTCAACCTTCGGTACCGCGGATAGTAAGGCCTCTGTGTATGGATGGGCGGGGTCTTGGAAGATCTCCGAAAAGGTCCCGACCTCGGCAATTTTGCCAAGGTACATGACTGCCACCCGGTCCGCTATATATTCGACGACACCGAGGTCGTGTGTTATGAGGAGGTAGGTTAAGCCCAGCCTTTTTTGCAAATCCTCTAGGAGATTCAGGATTTGAGCTTGCACCGAGACGTCTAGGGACGATGTTGGTTCATCCAGAATCACAAGCTTAGGACTTAGAGCTAGGGCCCTGGCTATGCACACTCTTTGAGCTTGGCCTCCGCTCAGTTCGATCGAATACTTCCAAAGATGCTCGTCAGATAGTCCAACTAATTTCAACAGCTCTGAAGCGCGCTGTGTGATCTCCGCTCCACTCATCTTCGTGTGAGCCTTGAGCGGCTCCGCGATTTGGTTTCTTACAATCATTCGTGGGTTCAAAGAGAGGAAGGGGTTCTGAAATACCACTTGCATGTCCTTGCGCAGGTGCTTGAGGCTGCTTTTCCCGATCTTTAGCAAATCCACGTCGTCGAAGAGGATGTGGCCTGAGTTGGGTTCAACAAGCCGGAGAAGTGCCCGCGCCAGAGTGGTTTTTCCGGAGCCGGATTCGCCGACTAACCCAAAGACTTCGCCCTTGTCAATGTTCAGGGTTACGTCGTCGACTGCTTTCACGTATCCGCCTACTCGGGGTATGAGTCCGCTCCGTATAGGAAAGTAGACTTTGAGGTTCTGTACGTCAACGAGCGTGTCTGTCATGTTCGCCACCATGGCTCTTTCGGAATATTGTAGCAGGCGACGTAGTGGCCTGGTTCAACTTCTACCAGTTCGGGGCGTTTTTCTCTGCAGGCCGGAATCACGTATGGACAACGGGGGTTGAATCTGCAACCGGAGGGCGGTTTGAATAAGCTCGGAACCATGCCGGCTATGTAGTGTAGGGTTTGCCCTCTCAAACGGCCCGTGACGACGGAGGACAATAGGCCGCGGGTGTAGGGGTGTTGCGGGTTCTGGAAGATGCGCTGAACGTCGGCGACTTCTACGATAGAACCGGCGTACATTATTGCCACCCTATCGCAAAGCTCACGAACAAGCCCCAAGTTATGAGTGATCAGGAGAACCGAAAGCCCGAGCGCGTCCTTCAACCTCTTCAGGAGAGCAAGAACTTGGGCTTGTATTGTAACGTCTAATGCGGTTGTAGGTTCGTCCGCAATGACTAGGCTGGGTGAACTGGACAGGGCTACTGCCATGATTACTCGCTGTTGCATCCCGCCGCTTAGCTCGTGGGGGTAGAGGCTCATTATGGACTCGGCGTCCGGAAGCTCCGTCATAGCGAGTTTCTCTTGAGCGATTTTAGTCAGTTTTTTTTCGTCGTCGTTTGGATAGTAAATCTTGAGAACGTCTATGAGTTGAGCACCTATCTTGAAGACCGGGTTGAGGGAGGATGCCGGGTCTTGGAATATCATTGAGATTCTGCGGCCGCGGATTTTTGCCACCTCATCTAGGCTTTCAGCGAGTAGGTCGCGTCCTTCGAAGAGTATGCGGCCACTGAGTACCTCAGCGTTCTCGGGGAGCAGGCGTAACATAGCTAGGCTAGTTGCTGTCTTTCCGCAGCCAGTTTCCCCGACTAACCCTAGCACTTCGCCTTTTCTTACGTTGAATCCGACACCGTTGAGTGCGTACACAGTTCCATCAACAGTGTGGAAGTTAACGACCAAATCCTCGACGGACAAAAGGGTCTCGTTAGAGTTTGTTGGCAATTAGATTAGCCTCCTTCTAGATAGCTTCGGGTCGATGGCTTCCCTGATGGCGTCGCCAAAGAAGTTGAATCCTAGAACTAGCACCATGATCGCTAGGCCGGGGAATGTTGCGTACCACCAGTAGTGGAGGAAGTATGTTCTTCCGGTATTGACCATCAGGCCCCAGTCTGGGGTTGGGGGTTGGGCGCCAAGGCCTAGGAAGCTTAGGCCGGCTATCGAGAGTATTGCAGATCCCAAATCCAACGTCGCTTGAACGACTATTGGGGCAAGAGTTGCGGGCATAATGTGCCTAACTACAATTACGGGGTCGCCGACACCAATCGCTCTGGCAGCGTCTACGTATGGCAGATTCCTAGTAGCCAAAGCTTGCGAGTAAGCCAGCCTTGTGTACCATGGCCACCAAGTGACAATTAAGGCGAGGACTGCGTTGATCATACTCCCGCCGAGAGTTGCCGCCACCGCCAACGCCAAAAGAAGCGGCGGGAAAGCTAGGAACATATCGGTAATTCTCATTATTATTGAGCCAATTTTCTCCCCATAGTAGCCTGCAACCGCGCCAAGGGGGATACCGATAATTAGGGCTGAGCCGACAATAGCCGCACTTGAAAGCAGTGAGATTCTAGCACCGAATATTACTCGGCTGAAAATATCTCTGCCGAATTCATCTGTTCCGAACGGGAACTGCAAGCTCGGAGGAAGTAGCTGATGCACAAGGTCTGGGGTGCCTTCAGCTTGTAGCGGATATGGCGCGACATAGGGCCCAATAATTGCAAGTAAGAGAAAGACGACGATTATCGCTAGGCCCATCATCGAGAGTGGATTCGTCACTACGAGCTTAAGAAAAACTCTGGTCTCCTTGAACCGTTGATCGTTTTGTGCTTGCGAACTTGTAGCGGTTTTCTGCTCGCTCATAGCGTAACCCTCGGATCCATGAAGGCTTGGAAGATGTCGACGAGTAAGTTGATAAAGACGTAGAACGCCGCGACTACGATCACTGTTCCCATTATGGCCGGATAATCCAGAGCTAGGATGGACAGAGCAGTATAGGTCCCGAGCCCTGGCCAGACGAAAATTATCTCATCTAGAAAGGCGCCCGTCAGCGAATATGCAAATGACATTCCTATCACTATTACAGTTGACGATATCGCATTCTTCAAAGCATACTTGAAGAGGATTATTCGTTGAGGGAGACCCCAGGCGAGTGCGGACCGGGTGTAGTTCTCTTGGAGGACCTCGACCATCATGGTTCTAACCATTCTAACGGTCAGCCCAAACGGGTACGTTGCAAGGGCTAAGGCAGGAAGAAAGAGGTGCCATAGACTGTTGGAGAAAACAACGAAATTCCCTTCGAGCAGGCTGTCAATCAGGTCGAAGCCAGTTATAGTCCTTAACGGGTAGATGATGGACACATCCGTGCTGAGCCTTCCGCCTAATGGGAACAGGCCGAGAGTTTGCGCAAATATGAGCTGGAGGATCATGGCCAACCAAAACGGAGCCATTGAGACTCCTAGGATTGCAACAACTCGTCCGAAGTGATCTGGAAGATGGTCCCGGTGGGAGGCGGAATAAACGCCTACAAGAACGCCTCCAACTACCGCCATCACGAACGCGCACATGATCAACTCAAGGGTAGCCGCTAATCCTACTCCTACATCGGATAAGACTGGGTTGTGGGTCCTTATCGACACTCCTAGGTTGCCCTGCAGGAGATCTGTGACATAGATGTAGAATTGAACGTATAGCGGTTTGTTTAGCCCGAGCGTCTCCTTCGCTTTTTGAATCGCTTCGGCGGTCGGATGAGAGCCGGCATAGAGGGCTGCAGGGTTTCCCGGAACAACATGGGAAACTAGGAAGGCGATTAGCAATACGCCAACTATCACTATTGCGGCGTGTGCAATTCTGCGTACTACGTATTGCCTAAGGCCTTTAACCAATTGCCGATCGCTGCACTAAGTTGCTTGGAGTGTGTACGGAAATAAGGCTTCAGCGTCGTTTACCCGACGCCCTTCAACATACCAGCACGGGTATAACGCAGCCGTTTGATCTTATCAATCCATGGCCCTAGCTCGTCAATTGGAGACAATTGTCGTACCCCCCATACGCGACAGAACAGTGAATTTATCCACCGGTGTGTATTTAACTTTAAAAGTTCTAACTTAATTCGCAAGTCTAAAGTGAGAACCACGAAGCTCCTAATCATCAACCCAGTAGGGCACACGACGTGGGACGAGCAAGACAAGAAAATCTACAAAAGCTTCGCGCCAAGGTCTCAAATCACCGTTGTATCATTACCGAAAGGCCCCTCAAGCGTTGAGACCCGCCAAGCACACAGACAAGTAATCCCACTAATCATCGAACTTGCAAACAAGACGAATCAAGACTATGACGCGCTAGTAGTGAACTGCTTTTTGGACCCGGCGGTTGATGCTCTAAAGAAGATGCTCACAAGACCCGTAGTAGGTCCTTGCGAAGCCTCACTGGCCGTAGCATCTATAATCGGGATGAGGATCGGCATCGTCACGGTGCATGGGGAAGCGTTGTCAATGATTCAGAATAAAGTCAGACAGCTAGATCCTCACAGAAAAGTGAAAGCAATAACCGGGATTCCCATGGGAGTTCTCGATTTGAATGAGGATTTAGATCAAACGAAACAAAGAGTTGTTGAAGAAGTGCAGCGTCTGCGAGATAATCGCCGCGTCGACGTAATCTGCCTTGGTTGTACAGGGCTGGGAGGTTTAGCCAAGCTTACGCAGCGGGCAGCCGAAATCCCTGTAATAGATCCGATTGGCGCGGCCGTCGAATTAGCACGTGCAGCAGTTGATCTGAATCTCTACACTTCGAGCCCAACGCAAAGCCGTCAAATCGCTATTGCGAAAACTTAACTGATTTCTTAGAGTTTCCTGACCTGCAACAGACGCTGGGAACAGTCAAGGTCTCGTGGCAGCCGAGCTAGGGGCAGCGAATATCCGCTGGGGGATTGGCATCCGGTTTGGCCGTAACCCGAGCTTCCGCTACGGTTTTGGGCTCTCGTTCGCGATAGTACGGTCCCAGGCCTTTGACCAATCAGCCTGGGTGTTGATTCTGTTAGGAGGTTTGGTGGAGTTGGTAGAAGAACACGACCGTTGTGTAGCCTGGGTTGTACTGGAATCCCGATATGTTGCTACGAAGGACGTGTACGTCTGTTAGGTCCCAAAGGAACAAGGCGGCTGCGTCGTTGACGAGCTTATTCTCAGCCTGCCAGTACAATTGGTAGGCAGCTTGCGTGTTCGACCCTTCCATCGCATAGGCGTTGTCAATCATCTGGTCGAAGTCTGAGTGATAGTAGTAGCCTAGGTTGAAGACTGAAGATGACTCGCTATGAAACATGCTGACTAGGAAGTCATATGGTGAGAGTATTGTTGGCCACCAGTACATGATGAAAATATCCTGAGCTTGCAGAGGTGGACCTTGCGCCAAGCTCCATTGCTCGATCCACGTCATGGCGCGGATTTCGACGTCTATGTTCAAGGATTTGAAGGAGTTTGCGATGAGTTCCGCGGTCCCTTCCTCCCTGATATCGCCCGAAAGGTAGGTCAGGAGTATGTGGAAGCCACCATTCGGGTAACCGGCTTGGGCGAGAAGCTGCTTAGCTTTAGTCAAGTCATACGGGTATTGTGATAGGTTGTTGAAGTGTCCCGGCATTCCGTGGGGGATTGGGCCAACGGATACGTTTCCGAATCCATGCAGGACGCTCGTAACCATTTCTTGGTAGGGGATGGCATAGGAAACTGCTTGCCGAATCATAGTATTGTTGAAGGGGAACTTCTTGTTGTTGAGCAAGCCCAACAAGTTCTGGTATTGTGGGCTTGCGTAGACCTTAACGTTCGGATCGGTTTGCAGGCTCGCTATGTCCGCGGGTGGAACATACTCTGCGATTTGAATCTCTCCAGACTTGACCATTTCTTCTTGTACCGTTTCATCACGCACTATTTTCACAACTGCTGTGTCAAATTGGTCGTTGGTCCATCCGCCCCAGTAATCCGCAAACTTCTGCAGGTCAACCTCGCTCTGCGGGTCCCACTTGGTGACAGTGTAGGGTCCCGTTCCATCATCATGGCCGGCGTTGAACCATTGGGATGCGTTCGTGAATCCGGCCGCCTTGGCCAGGCTGTCGATCTGTGGGCTCATAATCCAAGCTGCGTAGCTTGCACATGCGACAACATCAAGTGGCGTTGGAGCGCTGAGTATGAACTGAACGGTGTATGTGTCCAGAATGTTAATTTGCTTCACGCTGCCCCAGATGTAGGCTGCGCCTCCGCCGAGGTTTATCGTTCGTTCGATGGAATACTTTACCGCGGTTGCATTGAATGCACTTCCGTCGTGGAATTTCACGCCCTGCCTTAAGTGGAAAGTCCAAGTCTGGCTGTTGCTAGATGACTCCCAACTTGTTGCAAGGCCTGGTTGCAAGACTGGGGATGACGAAGGTTGGTACCAGATCAACGGTTCGTAGAGGTTCGGCAATACGAGTATTGAATTGGAAAATTCGGTACTCGGATCAAGCGTGATCATTTCCGAAAGACTTGCATAAGTCACAATCTTTGGAACTGCCGGTTTCTGTAAAGTCTGATAGTAATATCCGAAAGCTCCTGCTCCAACGATGACAATTATGATCACAATAGCTGCGATCGTCTTAACAGGTAGTTTACGTTGCGACAAAACAGCATTTCCTCGGAGCAATAACTACAAAACGAGTTAGGTATAAGCCTATGTTTGTTTGGCCTGTCAATCGGCGAGTGCCCATTTTCTTGTCTCGGCAAGCCCGCAATCAGGTTCTCGAGAAACTGAAAGGCTACGCCCCGGGCTGCCACCACAGGTTTACCAGCCACATTGCGGACGATTTCCGCATGCCGTCTACTGTAGCCAATACAATCCATCACGATCAGATCCCGATCGTCCAGGCTTCTTGAACAAACCTCGAGATTTTCGATTGGGTCGGAGTAGGGTGAAAAGCTAACAACCTTAACTTCCTCGGCGAAATCAATCCACTCATCCTTGGCTAATTGCATCTGCGATTTCTCCGGAATCATTATTCCAATTCTTTCTCCTTTTCCTTTTGTCATTGATTCGACAACTTGTTGGAGGAGTTTTGATGGGAAGATGACTTCATCGGAATTCCTAAGATTCATGTTTCCAGAGCACAGCATTACCATCACGTCCACATCTTTGCTGAGAAATTCAACTTTCTCTTCTAGTATGGGAATCAATTTTTCTTTTCCGATTGAGACTTCGGATCCATCTCGTAGCCTCGAAACATAAACAGTCTCGTTGTTAGTCGGCCGCAATGCAGCGATCTGCTGAGCCGAGAGATTGTCTAATGCACCTACCTGGACGGCTTCGATATCCCTCAGCGTCTCGGGTAGGTCGTTTAGGACATCATCGCGCGGACTCTGGCCGATTGTGATAAATCCAACCCTCATACGCGAAGTCATTATGGGTTGACCAGTTTTTCTACTGGAACGTATTCATAATCAAAACCAAAATGTCTCGGGCCGAAGTATACTAGACCCTTCGGTGTTCGCCAGACATCAGGCGCCTTAGCGGCGATTATGGATACTTCAAGTCCCTGCTTTAATGTATCATTTGTTACGCCACGGCCGCTCTTGTCTAGGAACATTATGAGGTCTGGTGGCATGACTATGGGCTTCGTATCCAACCAGGCGAAGATATGCTCGTTCTTAATCCATGAACGAAATGTTCTGTCACGCCACTCATCCTTACCCCTTAGGGACACCTCTGAGAAGAGAAAACCCTTCTCGTTTTTCCACTCATATTTCTCGACGCTCCCCTTGAATATGAGCCAGCCGCCCAAGGCTCCCCTCGCAGCTTCTACAGGGTCAGTGCCATCTCGATTGGCCTCCCTCACTGCTTTTCCAATTGCTATGGATTTGGAAACAGTCCCTCTAATTACAACCTTCAAGGCCGTCGGTTTTGTGAGGGGCGTATCAACTACCGCGGCGTGGCCGCCTGAGATAACTGCCACATATCGAGCGAGTGCCTCGTAGTCGTCGATATCCGCGTAACGTTCAATGAATACAACGTTACCAGTCTCACTTACGACGGCCGAAGGCGCCATTGACGCGCCAAAGATGTGAGCAGTACTTTGATGAAGCTCCGGACCCGCCCGTCCCAAGAGATCACCGTCGACAAGGGGAATACTCAACTGAGACGCAACATGCAACGCAGCAGCCGTGTTTCCTCCTCCAAGCTCCGAAGCAACCGTTGCCGCAACCTTGCGCTTGAAATGCCGCTCTAACGATTCCAATGCAACGGCGAAGGGATCGGATATGGTTACTTTCTTGTTTGCCTTAACTCCCGGAGCTATGGATCCAACGTAATATGGGCTTACAATCAGCGCATCATCTGGAATTTCGTCAAGATCCACAACCCGAAGCTTGCGGCCAGCTTCCAAATCATTTTCGAGAGTCTTTCTCCCAGTTTCTGGACTACCTCCGCCGCCTGTCCCAAGGATGGTAGTTCCAACGACAAGATTGTCGATGGCATCTTTATTTTCGATTGAAAACAACTAACGATACCTCAGCAACAAAGGAAACTGTTCATTGGTACTTAACTTCAAACCTAAAGACCTAGCTGAGAATATCTAAATTGAGAATCTCTTGCCGGCACCGTGCGCATACCTACAATTGTCGCCCTTCAAATAGTACAATCTTTTTCAAACGTTGAAAAGCCACTCCCAAGTTCGCGGGGTGAATTCAACTCACACCCGTGGGTTCAAATCCCACCCCCGGCGCCAACTCGATCTAAAGGATCCGCGGAGATCCTTAGAACAGCCGATTTTGACTACCCCGTAAAGAAAGTAAGGGTCTTGTTCTGAATAGAGCCCATGAGCAGACGCAAGGATGATGCGTTTTACCTTTACTTCATAGTCAGATCAATATTGATGGGTTTGCTGGGCGCGCTGATATTCTCAGTTATCATATGGCTCCTCAACACTTCCAAGTTACTCTACGTTCTCTCTATCTCCGCCGGAAGCTTCTTCATCGTAATGTTCCTCACTCGAGTGTTCGATAATCAGATAAGGAGTTTAGTTAACAAAATCCTTGAGAAATTAGATAAGTGGCCCCGAGCGAGAAATTTCCTTTTGGAGCGCTTCTAACAAGTTTCATTGTTTAGAGCCGTTCCTTGTCTCGAAACGAAAAAAAAGAAAGGAAACGGGGAGGTTTAGCCGTCGTAGTTTTGGTTTTCGGTCGAGATGTGGTTATACTGGTGGGATTTCGTGGAATGCGAGTTCAATGTCCAGGCCGTGTTTCTTGTGGTAGTAGACGCTTGCATAGTAGACTATGATGCATCCGACGACGATTGCGAGAGCGATTCCTGCTCCAGTCAGTGTTGGAACGACAATCAGTGGGTTGATCAATGCTAAGTAGCCTATGTAGAAGAAGGATATGGTTGTCAACAGCCCTAGTATGCTAATGATGGGCACGCTGCCGACTTTCTTCCTCATCCAGCCAGGAGCCGAATCTAGCAGATCTTTCTTTGTGAATGGGAATATTGTTGTGGCAATCCCTGGAACGACGAAACAGAACGCCCAAAGGAATGTGCCTATGGTTTCAGCAGTAGGCCATGATGTGAACCAGTATAGGGCAAAGATGAGTATTGACATCAGCGTTATGGTAATTATGGAGACATGCGGCGTTCTGAATCGCTTGCTCACATCGGCCATCTTTGTGGGGATGATTCGGTCAAATGACCATGCGAAGAAGTACCTGCTTGGGATCCAGAAGTAGACGAATGGGGCGGTAAGGGAACCCGCTAGCATTGTGAAGAGGACCAAGAAGACTAGAAACTGGTTCGGGTAGGCGATTAGGGAAACCATCATGGGATAGGTCGGTGCGTAGGGCATTACACCAGAGTAGGCGGAGGGGGCGTTGTCCCATAGGTAGCCCACCGAGTACATCCAGTTCTCGCCTAGGTTGTTCAACGTCAATGCCGCGGTGACACTCCATATCACTATGCCGAGGATTAACGAAAGTAGCAATGCAATTGGGATGGCGCGTTTGACGTTTTTCACTTCACCTGCAACTACGTTGGCGAAGTTTCCTCCGAGGAGGAACAGAGCGGCGAAGGGAGCGCTAGCTATAGAGGCGGCGAGGGTGATGGTTGGGGGTGACCATCCAGATTGGGTTGCCAGTTTTGTCAATCCTCCGTAGGTTGAGAACTGGCCTAGGACGGTGTCCCATTTGGCTGCAAAGGCTGTTGGGTTCGTTGAACCTACGAAGCCCCACATCACGACGATTCCTATGACGGCTAGGGCCCATGCTACGTAGAGGAAGCCTCTCACAGCTTTGGCTCCGACGATGGCGAGGATTGCGAAGCACACGGTGATTAGAACTGAAAGTCCGAACCCTCCCACCGGACTACTGAGAAATGTGCCTAGGCTGATCAATCCCTGCGAATTGTAGAGGAAGCCCCAGATTGTCAACGCTGTTGAAATGCCAGATGCGTAGGCGGCTGTGCCGCCGACGTATGCCGTGGCGAAGACTGAGAACATGTAGAGGAAGGACCAGGCGAAGCCTATGGCCGGATGCATAATTCTTGCAACCCAGACGTAGTCGTTGCCGGACCTGGGCATTATGACGCCCATAGCCCAGTAGATCAGCATCAACAGGACGAATGGGATGCCGGTTATGACGAGGGCCAATGGAAGGTTCGCGCCAGGGTTGAAGCCGTAGTACCATGGGAACTGGAGGATTGTGTAGGTGAGCGCGAAAACGGCGGCTGATGCAATTAACAAAGTGTCGAGTGTTCCGAATTCTCTGACTAAACCACTTGACGTTCTTGCGAAGAAGGTCTTTTGAGCCATTACATGATCACATCTTGTTTGCAGATTTTCAGCCCATCACTTGAATCGGTCAGGATATAAGATATTCCAAACAAGAACCATCCTTGGAAAAAGGGTACACTCGGTAGCAAAGAATAATTGGTACACGGCCAAACCGCTGGCGGCGCCTATTCTTGGAAAATCGAAGCGGCCTCTCAGACTTCTTCAAAGATGCTTTGGTGATAATTGAGGCCGCGAAGCAGAAACAAATCGAGTTGAGGTTGATGGGTGCAACGGCCATTTACTACCGTTGCCCAAACTCAAGAAACTTGACCGGCGTAATGAGTAGGGCACTTACCGATTTAGATTTCATGACGTTGTCCAAGTATGTGAGGCATATTCCTGATTTGTTTGCAAGTATCGGCTTCGAAGGGAATGAGCGGGTAAATGCCCTATACGGGCTGAGGCGCCAAATCTACGCTGACCCGAAAAATGCAAGGCACGTCGATGTGTTCGTTGACAAACTTACTTTCTGCCACCAAATTGACTTGACCCGTAGATTGGAGCTGGACCCCGTCACACTATCGTTGGCTGACCTTATCCTAGAGAAAATGCAAATCGTGAAGCTCGGAGAGAAAGACGTGAAAGACACAATCATACTCCTTCGGGAACACGAACTAGGTGACAGTGACAATGGGAGAATAAACATGGACTACATAGCAAAACTGTTGGCGGACGATTGGGGATTTTACTACACCGTGACAACCAACCTAAAGAAAACAAGGGACTATGCGAACAGCCTCACAGTCCTTAGCCAAGAGTACCGCAAGCTGGTGGGCAGCAGGATAGATATGCTCCTGGATAAAATCGAGCGAGAAGGCAAGTCATTCAAGTGGAAGATGCGCGCAAAGGCTGGCACCAAGGTACAATGGTATAGCGACGCCGAGGATGTTGAAAACAGAGCCGCGACCTGATTAATCAGAATGAAGTTCGATGACAACTAAGATATTCTTCGCGACGGACCTGCATGGGTCGGAGAAGTGCTTTCTGAAGTTCGTTAATGCAGCTAAATTCTACAAAGCAAACACCCTGATAATGGGTGGCGATATTACCGGGAAGATGATTATACCGATCATTAAAGAGCCGAACGGTAAGTACCACGCAACATTCGTGGGAAACAAACGTACAGCGAAGAATGAAGAGGAGCTCCAGGATCTGCAAAGGGCGATACGGTTTGCTGGTTACTACCCTTATTTGACGAATCCTCAGGAGATGGAGCAGCTTCAGACTGACGATTCGAGAGTGCAAGCGATTTTCAAAGAACTCATGTTGAACACCGTGAAGAGATGGGTTCAACTCGCGGAAGAGCGTCTGAAGGAATCTAACATAAGGGTGTACATTACCGGCGGGAACGATGACATAGCAGAAATCGAAAGCATCATCGGGAGTTCAAGCTACGTGATCGACCCTGAGGACAAGGTTGTAGAACTCGACGAGAAGTTTGAGATGATTAGTACAGGCTGGAGTAACCCGACACCTTGGAAGACCGCACGCGAGTGCCCTGAAGATCAACTTTGGGCCAAGATAGAAAAGATGGCGGCCCAGGTCCAGAACATGAAGAACTGCATCTTCAACTTGCATGTGCCGCCCATCGACTCCGGCCTCGACACATGCCCCAAACTAGATGAGAACCTCAAACCCGTTCTCGCGGGCGGAGAGATCGTGATGACCTCAGGTGGAAGCACTTCGGTTCGAAAGGCTATTGAGACATACCAGCCACTGCTGGGTTTACACGGCCACATCCATGAATCCAAAGGATTCTTGAAGGTTGGTAGGACTCTCTGCCTCAACCCTGGAAGTGAATATGGCGAAGGGATTTTACGAGGTGCACTAGTCGAATTGGATGATGGCTCAGTCAAGAATTTCCTGCTCACACAAGGTTGACGAACTATGAGCCCATTAGCGCGAGATTTCATCGGTTACGGCAAGAAAGTACCGAAGGTTCGATGGCCCAAAAGAGCAAGGCTCGCTCTAACCTTCGCCATCAATTATGAGGCTGGAGGCGAACACTCCGTCGCCTTCGGGGATCAAGGAGCCGAAACTTTCGGCGAGTTTCCCGCATACGGAACCCCGCCCAAGCGCGACCTAGCGATCGAATCCATCTTCGAATACGAGACCAGGGTCGCGATATGGAGAATCCTGCGGACGTTCGACAAATACAACACGAAAACCACATTCTTTGCTACCGCGAAAACATTGGAAACCAACCCGGAGGCAGCTAGGGACATAGTTCAGAGAGGGCATGAGATATGCAGCCACGGTTACCGTTGGATCGAGCACTTTACACTAACACGCGAAGAAGAGCGCGACGCCATTCGTAAGGCTGTAGCCTCATTTGAGAGCGTGACAGGACAGAGGCCTGTTGGCTGGTATTGTAGGGAGCCCAGCGAGAACACGATTGAGCTTCTTGTCGAAGAGGGAGGATTTCTGTACGATTCAGACGTCTACAACGACGACCTCCCTTATTACGCAAATGTCAACGGAAAAAATTTCCTTCTGATCCCATACACGCCGGACGTAAACGACTTTCACTACTTCTCCAACAGATTCAGCAATTCCGAGGAGTTTTACCAATACCTCAAAGATTCCTTCGACCAAATGTACGATGAGGGACGTCAGAACCCGAAGATGATGAACGTAGGCTTGCACGTAAGAATATCAGGCAGAGCCGGGAGGACGGTTGCTGTCGGCAGATTTCTCAAATACGTTAACGCGAAGCCAAAGGTTTGGATAGCCCGTAGGGTTGACATCGCGAAATGGTGGCTTGAAAACCACAAACCCTCGAATAACTGAATGTCATTGGGGCCGCAGAACCGCTTTCTTGGTCATTTGCGGCGAACAATTTTTGTGGGTGCGACAGTAATTCTCGCAGCTGTTCGCTGTTGCCTGGTCGGCGTATCCCGAACCGCAGATTTCACAGAGATACACGATTTTCTGCAGATAGCTGATTACTAAAACCAACCGTGGTCCACCTTGATTCATCAATTCGGGTAGATGAGGATTAGTTTGCAGTTGGCCGGCCGCTCCAACCGCCTTCCACACCGAGACCATAGTAGTGCAACATAGCTAACCGGCCAGAGAGCGACAACTTAACGGCGCCATGCACCACGTTTTCCAAATGGGACGTCGAGAGAGTTTTCTACCAAGTGGAAATAGGTTTAAGGAATCATCCTCATGGTCATCAATGCGTGATTAGTTATGCCCAAGGCTAAGGAAGCGAGTGCCCCGAGCGAGTCAAACCGTAGTTCTTATCGTTCATTGGCGATCGTCGGACTCGTTCTAGTCATAATTCTTAGCTTAGCATTCTTAGGGTACGCCGTGCTGAACAATCACACAACATTAATCACCCAAAACCTAATGATTACAAACACGACCAACCTTTACACTACACAAACGCAGACAGTAACTACGGCACTAACGGCCGCCACGACGGTCACGAGAACAACATTCACCGGGTTCGGTTATGGCTATTATCCGGGCTGCATGAGTTACGGTTGTCCCGAACAGAACCCCGCCTATTATAGTAATTTCAACACATGCCGGGGTTCGGGGTCCAATAGCGAGGCTCAATGCTACGGATACATAGAAGGGTCCTCGGACGGATGCATGATACTCGCAGCCCCATTCATTGACCCGTATAACAGCAGCCCCTACGTAGTCTACCAGTACTATACGTTGCATAATCTACCGTCACCATACCCCAGCGCGGGTACCTGGGTTACTGTGACAGGACAGCTATACCAAGGCTACACCACGAGCCCCACTGGCGCCGCTTGCCCAAGCAACAACATCAACGTAACTTCAATCACGCAGTAAGTTCATGTCAGCGGTTCGTTCACTGCAATATTGATCCCTGCTCGGAAATGGGACTCAGTCGGTCTCAGAGTCTCCTAGTTCGAACGCGAGGTACTGAGACCGTAACTCACGGTACGTCGCCCTCTAATCGAGTTGGCAAAGCGCCCTGATACGCGGGAAGTTCAGGCTGGGTAAGCCCAAGGTTACGCTAGAAATTAATTGGCGAGGCATTCATCTGGGAAGAGAAGTTAGAAGCCTAGGTCAGCCGCAACCTGTGCTTCAGGTTTATCTGCCCAGACGTTTTCTCTTAGGGTCTGCACGAAGTTGAGTGGCGGTAAGTTGGATCAAGCAACCTTCTTAGATATCGCGTTCGAGAGCGCGAGAGACGAGTATACTGACTTTGCTGTCTACAAGAGGTTGTCGGAACTTAAGTTCAAGAATCGTGAGTTTAGCAAAACACTTCGCCGGCTTGCAGGGATGGAATATCGCCACTACATTCTCTGGAAGAAATATTGCCCGGGAAGAAAGCCCACAATTAACAAGCTCACTGTTTACCTGATGGTTTTCCTCAGATTCATTTTGGGCTTAACCTTTGCCGTAAGATACCTTGAGCGGAATGAGAAGAATACCATCAAGAAATACCGGGAACTGGCAGAGATGATTCCGTCTAAGGACAAAAGGCAATACAACGAAATGATCGCTAACGAAGAAGAACATGAAATAAAGCTCTCAGACTTCAATGAACCCCAGATCAAATACATCTCATTCATTGTTCTGGGCTTGGCTGACGCCTTGGTTGAAATCGCAGGCATCCATGCTGGCTCTCTAGGAATTTACAATTCAACTGAACTGGCAGGGTTGGCGGGAATAATTGCTGGAGCGGCAGCGTCAGTAGCGATGGCGTCGGCCGCGTACGCACAAGCGAAGACTGGCTTCAAGGGGTCTGCGACGCTTTCAGCCGTGTATACAGGAGTGTCTTACTTCGTTACGGCAGTGATTTTGGCGACCCCATATTTCCTAACCAAGGTGATGGTCGACGCGTTAGGTGCCTCCCTGTTCTTTGCTGTGCTGCTCATAGCCTTCAGTAGCTTCTACGGTGCCGTCATTTCCGGAGCTGACTTCAAGAGAGACTTCATTGAGATCACAAGTATAATGTTCGGTGCCACGGTTGCCCTATACTTGCTTGGAACAGCGATCAGGTATTTCACTGGGATAACCATCTAGACGCCGTACGATCTACGAACTGGGCTATGTTCGAGGTTCACTTCCTGGACTGTTTAGTGGGCTCAGTGCGACAAAGGTTCATTAGATTCCGTTCGTATGTTATTGGTGCGGCTCATGCCGTGTGGTTCGCATGAATCAGGAATCACTTTCGGAAGGCCTGAATTCGGCCTGTGTCGGCCGGTAAACTTCCCTTTTTCTTATCCAACTCTCCTACGATTGACGCTGGCAGGAAATAATCATGGGCCAGAAGTTAGATGGTATACGACGAGTATGACTGAGAGGGTTACGATTCCGAATAGGAAACCTATCAGCAGCATAACTATCATCATGCCCCTTTGACCACCGATATTCCACCGTTACATACCGAGCCACTCAGTAGAACCAGTGTTAGTCCTTGATAAGGTCGGCCCAGACTTTTGCGGGCTTCCAGTTGTAAACGACCGTCTTTAGCCGAGTCATCTCTTCAATGCTGTAGCCGATGCCTTCCCTGCCGATGCCGGAGTCCTTGTTGCCGCCGAATGGGTAGTAACCCACCCCGTGCCGGGGCGCGGCGTTTATGGTAATTTCACCCTCCTCTAATCGCTTGGCTACTTTTCTTGCGAGGTTGAGATCATTAGTGAAGACGCATGAATCCAACCCATACCTGGATTTGTTGGTGAGGTCGATGGCTTCATCAACACCCTTCACGTGGGCGATGGGGATTACGGGGCCGAATGTTTCATCCCACATGACCCTCGCGTCCAGTGGAACGTAATCCAGAACCGTCGGCTGGTAGTAGTTCCCATCGTATTTCCCTCCTGTCAAAAGCTTGGCACCTTTACTGATCGCGTCCGTAACGAGACTATGAACTCTCTCTACCGCATCACGTTCAATCAACGGCCCAATCTTAACCGAAGGGTCACGGGGGTCACCCACCTTGTACGACCCTACTATCTTGAGAACTCTCTCTACGAAACTGTCCCCGATTTCGCTCTCCACAAGAACCCGGCTTATAGCGTCGCAACGTTGACCACTGAAACTTAGCGACCCCTTCACAGTCTCACTTGCAGCGAGGTCTAGATCTGCGTCCTTCAGAACGATGGCACAACCCTTTCCACCGAGCTCCATATGCAGTCTCTTCAAGCCGGCCACACGGGCCAGAGCTCTTCCAACGTCCGTGCTGCCTGTGAAAGTCAGCATGCTAATCTTATCGTGAGCCGCCATATACTGGCCGATCGGCCCTCGGCCGGTGATTACATTAAGCGTGCCCGGGGGTATGCCCGCGACTTCCAATAATCTGGCAAACATTAGGAAAGACAGCGGGTCTTTGCTGGAAGTCTTTACCACGACCGAATTGCCTGCTAAGAGTGCAGGTATGACCTTCGTGGAGGTTATGTAGAGAGGGTAGTTGAAAGGCGAAATTGCTAAAACAACTCCCAGCGGTTCCCTTAGGACATCCGCGGATGTACCCACAGTCTCCTCCGACCAGTCCCCCGGTATGTGTTCGCCACGAATCTTCCCGTACTCATCCGGCGTCAGCTTCAATCGCTCAGCTGTAGACTTGACCTCTCCCTCGGCATTGGAAATCGGTTTGCCAGCTTCGAGATTCAAGACACTGACGAAATTCTCTATGTTCTGGAGCAGTAATTCGCGTGCTTGCTGGAAGATTTCTATCTTTTTCACAGCTGGAATGGTTCTGATCGAGTTTCGGTTGATGAAGGACGATTCGACCGCACGTTCGGCTTCACGTTCTGAAGCCGAGGGAACAGTTGCGACCACTGCACCATCAATGGGGCTCCGAACTTCGATCCTCTGGGCTAGGCTCACCCACTGGCCATCCAAGAGCATTTTGAAATCCATCGAACCTGAATCTGAGATGGAATAAATCGGGTCGAAAACAGCTGCTAATTTGACTACCTTGCCCTTCATATCGATCACGAATTTCTCCTTCTTAGTCTAGGATGGCTTCTGCCTCTATTTCCACAAGCATATCCGGGATGACGAGGCCTTTCACTTCGACCATGGATGTGGTCGGTCGTATTTCTCTGAAGAATGCACCGTGTGCCTTGCCAACCTCTTCCCAGCGGTTAATGTCGGTAATGTAGATTCTTGTGCGGACCACGTCTTCGAGTTTCGCACCTACTGATTCCAAAGCCTTCTGAATGTTCTTCAAGGCCTGAACAGTTTGTGTTCCCGCCTCTCCGATTCCAACAATGTTTCCTTGCGAGTCAGTTGCAGTTGTCCCCGAAACGTGAACGATATTTCCGACTCTCACAACCCTTGAGTAACCAACTATTGGCTCCCACTTTGTACCAGACGAGATCTTCATGCGAGAGGTCAAACTTACGCACTCGAGACTCTGAAGGGGGGCCCGTTCTATTAAGGAAGGTCTAAGCCAGGTGGCTACGCCTTTTCTGCCCGGACAAAAATCACCTTCCAGTCAAAAAGAAAACGCTCGCCACGAACAAACTGTCTCAATTCGTCGTTGAGTGCCCGCCGAAATTCTTGCCGGCTTTTCGCGGAGAGTTCCTTAAGTTCCTGTTTGAGAGTGGCCCTCTTCAGCCGCATATCCAGGTATCCCCGAATACCGCGCAATGCAATCCTGTAACTGCGGTTTTTGACCTCAATCTTCTTGAAACCCATCATCCTAAGCTGGCGTATCTGTTCATCCAGGTTCATTTCGCGATTTCCGAACCGCTCCAAGGTTGCAAGGGCTGTTCTCTGAAGGCGCAACTCTGTCGAAGGATTCTGTGTGCGATGCTGATGCAAGATGTCGCCAAATATTCTGTGCGCTGGCACATCTCTTAGGCGCCAATCACTGTATACGAGAGTGCCCCCTCCCCCGAGCACCCGATAGACTTCCCAAATTGTCTGACGGAATCCCACCGGAGAAATTCCGCAGTTTGAGACTACGACATCGAACATTTGGTCTGGGAACAGAAGCCGCTGTGAATCCATCAAAATGAAACGTACGTTCTTGAGCCTCCTCGCCTCAGGGTTTGCCTTTGCAGCAGTCAACATCGATTCCAAACGATCAATCCCGAAAACGAACCCGTCTGGTTTAGTTCTTCCAGCCGCCTCAAAAACAGCTACGCCAGTACCAGTTCCAATATCCAGAACGATTTGGCCAGGAGAAAGTCTGGCAGCCAGATTGAGGTCTTTTGCGAACTTTCGGAATGTTGGAGTCCACTGCGCCTCCCAAACCTTAACATCTTCCGCCCAAAGTTTCTGGACAATTTGGTCCGCCTGTTCTAAACTCATGCTCGACTGGGTCATACGTGCGCACAACGGTTCCGTGCTGTGGAGTTCTTCCCTTAACGTTTATCGAAATCGCGCAGAGAAGGCATGTGGCCGGACTCAGATAACGTCTAGGAAAAGGGAGGTGTCGTCGACCGCGGATTTAGATTAGGTTGTAGCGGTAGGCTACGAGGTCTATGTGCCATAGCGCCCCGTACTCGCCGCTAAAGTCGCTGTGGATATTCATGTAGACACCTTGTTGTGTTTCAGACGTATCTTGACCGAACAAGACGAAGTAGCCGTTTCGCCCGTCGGGTGCTGTCGCGGGCCCTTGGTATACAGATGTGTGGGTGTCGCGATTGTAGTCCCCTCGCCATTGCCCGATATCGATCAGGTATGGTTTGTCCTTGACCTGGAAAGTGCCGGATACGACCTTGAAGACGATGTTGTGCGGGCCTAGGAAAGTCACCTGTACTTGGAGCTGTAAGTTTGCGGGGCCTGTTATCAGCCTCCCATCGATCCAGGCCTGTGCCTCCCCGCGTATGGTCGTCACCATGTACTGGTCTCCGACCATCACGTTGCCACCCGTAACGAGTGGGTCGGCAAAGGCTAAGGCCGCGGACAAGCTCAACAGGACTATACCTAGCATGAGGGGTAGCAAATGTTTCATGTGCAATTCTTCATCACCGGCCGCTCCATGACTCAGTTGATTTAAGGCGGTTCGGAAGGAATCATCTGGATGAATCATCAATGGCCCCCAAGTCGCTAGAAAGACCGTGGCTAAACAGCTGGCCCAAGAATATACCACAATCAATTGATTATCCGAAAATCTCGTTGGGAGAAACTCTTCGAAAAGCAGCAGCTAAATCGCAAGAAAGGCCTGCGGTGTACTACGGAGGCCGTGCGATTACTTACGGAGAGCTTGATGAGCTGGCCGATCGCTTCGGCGCGGCCCTTCAGGACCTAAGAGTTAGGAAAGGTGACCGAGTTGCAATTTACCTGCCAAATCTCCCTCAGTTTGTGTTTGCCTATTACGGCGCGCTGCGCGTTGGCGCAATTGTGGTCACAGCGAGCCCTCTCTACAAGGAAAGGGAACTTGCCCATATCCTGACAGACTCAGGCGCGAAGGTTCTCCTGTGTCTGGACAAACTCTACCCATATGTTGAATCGGTGAGAGAGAAGGTTCCGCTCAGCCACGTCTACACAACAGGTGCGACTGACTACCTCCCTAATCCTGCTACGTCGTCCCCTCCAGCGGACGCGGAGAATCTTCGCACATCTCTCGCAGGTTACAATGGTCACCCGAAAACGGTAGAGATTGACTCAAGAAGAGACGTCGCGCTTCTCCAATACACCGGAGGCACAACAGGTTTACCGAAAGGCGCGATGCTAACCCACTACAATCTTGTAGTTAACGCCGTGCAATTCTCTTCGTGGCTCGGGATGATTCCCGGCGCCGAAGTGCACTTGTCATTTCTTCCGTTCTTTCACATATACGGGATGACCGTGGCTCTGAATGTCCCGGTTTACACATCATCTGCAATGATTCTCATCCCAGACGGTCGGGACATCGCGGCCATCCTTCAAGCCGTCGACACGTACAAGCCTACGATTTTTTGCGGGGTACCGGCGATGTACATTGCCCTAATCGATCAGCCAGACATAATGCAACATGACCTACGTTCAATTCGCGTTTGTGTTTCAGGTGCTTCACCGCTCCCCGTTCGGGTCCAAAGGGAATTCGAGGAATTGACAGGTGGGAGGCTCGTCGAAGGTTATGGGTTAACTGAGACAAGCCCCGTCACGCACGTCAACCCCTTGGATGAACCAGGCAAGAACCGGTCCGGATCAATCGGCATCCCGATCTCGGACACGGAGGCGAAGATTGTTGATTTGGATACAGGTGTGAACGAACTGCCTCCAGGGACGGTTGGAGAGTTAATCATTCGGGGACCGCAGGTCATGATGGGTTACTGGAAAAACCCAGAGGAAACCGAGATGGCGCTTAAGGACGGTTGGTTCTACACCGGTGATATTGCGTTAATGGACTCTGACGGGTACTTCCATATCGTAGACCGGAAGAAGGATGTGATCAACGTTTCTGGTTTGAAGGTGTGGCCTGGGGAAGTTGAAGAAGTTCTCTACGAACATCCTGCCATTAAAGAAGCGACAGCGGTCGCTGTAGCTGACCGGAAGAGCGGCGAAGCCGTAAAGGCGGTTGTGGTGTTGAGGGAGGAATTCAAAGGAAAGATTGTGGCTGCAGATCTTATTGAGTTCTGCAGACATAGAATCGCCTACTACAAGGCTCCCAGGATAATTGAGTTCAGAGACTCCCTACCCAAGAGCTCCGTTGGCAAAATTCTGAGAAGAGAGCTTAGAGCCAAGCTATCGCAGTAGCCCAGAACGTGGAATTTGAACTAAACAGTTAAGAATTCGCAAAGTTCGGAAGCCACGTCGTAACCAAGACGGTGTATGTATTGGCGCTTCGCGAAATTCTCCCGACTACTACAATGATATTTCCTGAGAATCGGAATAACCTAAAGACTCTAAGGGACCTTCACAAAAAGAGCCTCCAAGATCCCGATTCTTTCTGGCGCAAAGCCGCCGAGGAACTCTTTTGGTATCAGAAGACCGGACCGGCATTTGAAAGGATGGACCAGCCCCCCTACGGGAGATGGTTCCCCGAATGGAAAACTAACCTCTCCTACAACGCCTTGGACAGACAAGTCGCCAGCCCGAGAAAGAAGAAGGTAGCCTACTACTGGGAGGGTGAGAATGGCGATAAACGAACTCTAACCTACAATGACCTATACGAGGAAGTGAACAAGCTCGCTTCGGCGCTGAAGAAACTTGGAGTCAAGAAAGGTGACAGGATTACAATCTATCTTCCTATGATCCCCGAACTTCCTATCAGTATGTTAGCTGTCACCCGGCTCGGCGCACTTCACACCGTAATCTTCGCTGGTTTTACAGCCCAATCAATCGCCACCAGAATGACGGATTCTGAATCGAAAATTGTGATTACTTCAGACGGTGCTTATAGGAAAGGGAAAACGCTCGACCTGAAGTCCATCGTTGATGAAGCGATCAAGCTATCGGGCGGGATTGAGAAAGTCATCGTCGTAAAGAGGGCGAACAATCAGGTACCGATGGTTAGCGGGCGCGATTTATGGTACCACGAGCTACTTGCTTCAGCGGATAAATTCGTTGAGCCCGAACCTGTAGAAGGCACTCACCCAAGCTTCATTTTGTATACTTCAGGAACCACAGGCAAGCCGAAGGGCTGTACCCACAGCACTGGTGGCTATATGGTTTGGGCCAACTATACGCAGAAGGCAGTCTTCAACGGAAAAGAGGACGACATCTTCTGGTGCACCGCTGACATTGGTTGGATAACGGGGCACACGTATATCGTCTACGGCCCACTGATAGCAGGCCTTACTTCTGTGATGTATGAAGGGGCTCCCGATTACCCCCAGCCCGACCGTTGGTGGGACCTAGTCGAAAAATATCGGGTCACAATCATTTACACGAGCCCCACCGCGATTAGAATGCACATGAAGTTTGGGGAAAAGTGGGCCCAAGCACACAAGCTAGATTCACTTAGGCTGCTAGGTACGGTCGGGGAACCAATCAACCCTGAAGCATGGAGATGGTACTTCAAGAACATAGGCCGCGAAAAATGCCAAATCGTAGACACATGGTGGCAAACGGAAACGGGGGGAATCCTAATCAGCGCTCAGCCGGGAATCGCCCCAATCCCACTAAAAGCAGGATCAGCTTCACTACCAATTGCAGGAGTCGACGCTGACGTCTTCAGTGAAACAGGCGAAGCCGTCAAGGTTGGCGAGAAGGGGTACATGGTGATAAAGAGACCGTGGCCAGGCCAATTCACGACATTATGGAACGACCCTGAGAAATTCAAGCAGGTATACTTCACAAGGTTCCCAGGAATCTACAATGCTGGCGACTACGCGCTCAAGGATGATGACGGGTACTTCTGGCTACTGGGCCGGGCGGACGAGGTGTTGAAAGTCGCAGGCCACCGAATCGGCACCATCGAATTAGAAGACAGCCTCATCTCGCACCCAGCGGTCGCGGAATCAGCCGTCATCGGAAAATCGGACCCAATCAAAATGGAAGTACCCGTCGCCTTCGTCGTTCTCAAGCCCGGCTTCGCACCAACACCAGAACTCAAGAAGGAATTGTCAAACCACGTAAGAACGACTATCGGTCCAATAGCCGTACCGGAAGCAATCTACTTCGTCGCCAAACTCCCCAAAACTCGCAGCGCTAAAATCATGAGACGGGTCGTGCGAGCCGTCGTCGAAGGTAAGCCAATCGGCGATGTCACAACGCTCGAAGACGAGACAAGCGTCGAGGAAATGAAAAACGCATACAGCGAACTACAAGCCGAAATAGCAAGAACCGCGTCATCGAAATGAATGAGGTAATCTGAAATGAGTTCGAAACCGTCGCTACTTGCAAACCCAGCTCCCCTCGGCTTAATGGGTTTTGGAATGACCACAGTCCTACTCAACCTTCACAACATGGGCCTCTTCGGAATCAGCAGCATGGTTGTTGCAATGGGGATTTTCTACGGCGGTCTTGCGCAAATCATCGCTGGGGTTATGGAGTTCCGGAAGGGAAATACCTTCGGAACCTTAGCCTTCACGTCTTATGGGCTTTTCTGGCTAACGCTTGTTTTCATAATTATGTCCGGTGTTGAGCGTCCAATGTTTGCGCCTGACAGCGCGGCGTGGGCGGCTTATCTGTTCATGTGGGGGCTCTTCACCGCGATCATGTTCTTCGGAACCCTCAAAACCAGTAGAGGCCTTCAAACAGTGTTTCTGTCACTTGCAATACTGTTCTTTCTGCTCGCCGCGGCGCAATTACTCCCTCAGCTTGAACTAATCGCTGGAATAGAAGGGGTCTTCTGCGGTTTTAGCGCATTCTACCTCTCGCTCGCAGAGGTGCTAAACGAAACCTACAATCGTCTAGTGCTACCTGTCGGCCCTATCAATAACGACTAGCTCATTGGGCTCAGACTGTAGACACCTGTGAATTCCATGCGTCTTTGTTGCTTATGACATTAATTCAATGAATGTGTATGCTGGCCAACACATTCGCTTCGACAGAGTATGTCTACAAAGTCGGCTCTGTGATTCGGAGCGCCGTCAACTGATAATGATTGGTAGGGACATATGTAGAAGTATATGCTGAATGTGCGGTCTAATTAAATCACGAACATTCTATGTAGGCTCCTTACCTAGGAGATGAACGAGTCTGCAGACGCTTACGAAGGAGCAGCTTCTTGAAAAGGCCAAGAAACCCGCACTCGACGCGATGAAACTCCACCCCTTTTACCACGGAAAGATGGAGATCGTACCAAAATGTTGTATTCGTGATTTCAATGACTTCGCAATCTGGTACACGCCTGGCGTGGCTGAACCTTGCAAAGCAATTCAGAAGGACGAGAGGCTTGTTTACGATTATACGAACAAGTGGAACATGGTCGCGATTGTTACTGATGGGACGCGCGTCCTAGGCCTTGGAGACATAGGTCCGAAGGCCGGACTTCCCGTCATGGAAGGAAAGTCGATTCTCTTTAAGTACATGGGAGGTGTCGACGCTGTTCCAATCTGCTTGGGAACGAAGGACCCTGACGAGATCATAACGGCCGTGAAATGGCTTCAGCCATCCTTCGGCGGTGTCAACCTAGAAGACATTTCGCAACCCAAATGTTTTCGCATACTCGACACGCTCAGAAGCACAGCTGAAATTCCAGTTTGGCACGATGACCAGCAGGGAACCGCGACGATTGTTCTGGCTGGCTTGATCAACGCCCTCGAGTTAGTCGGGAAGAAAGCCAAAGATGTGACGGTTACTATGGTCGGTGCTGGCGCAGCCAACGTTGCGTGTAGTAGGCTGATGTTTGCGTACGGCATCAAGCCAGAGAACACCATCGTTGTCGACACGAAGGGCACCCTCAACCAGGACAGGCAGGATATTGCGATGCGTAAGGCCGAGTTTGTCGACAAGTGGCGGCTTTGCCAGACCACGAACAAAGAACAACGGAAAGGTGGGATACCCGAAGCCATGAAGGGTTCCGATGTCTGCATAGCCACCTCCAAACCCGGGCCGGACACAATTAAGAAAGAATGGGTTGCATCAATGGCGAATGACTCCATCATCTTCGCATGCGCTAACCCCATCCCCGAGATCTGGCCGTGGGAAGCCAAAGAGGCCGGGGCTCGGGTAATCGCAACCGGCAGATCCGACTTTCCTAATCAAATCAACAATTCACTTGGCTTTCCAGGAATCTTCCGCGGCGCTCTTGACGTTCGGGCTAGGACCATCACAGATGAGATGTGCATCGCGGCAGCTAACGAACTTGCGAAATGCGCGCGTGAGAAAGGCCTTAGCGAAGACTACATTGCTCCAACGATGGATGAGTGGGAGGTTTACCCGAGGGAAGCTGTGGCAGTCGCACTTAAGGCGCAAGAAGTCGGGGTAGCTGGCCTGAAGCTGACAAGAACGCAATTACTCGAACAAGCCACGTCGATTATCAAGAGGTCAAGGGACATGACGCAGACCGCCATGAAACTCGGCTACATACCGAAAGCGCCGGAATAGTGGAGGCGAATTGATTTGAAGAAAAGTACTGCAGAAAAAGAATACGACCTCCTAATCATTGGCGGAGGGCCAGCAGGCCTAACCGCAGCCGCCTACGCTATCAGAAAAAGAATCGAAACAATGTTAATCAGCGAAGACCTCGGCGGCAAAACCAACTACACGTTCTCCATACCGGGAGTTGAGACGCACCTCGTCATAGATGGTGAGGAACTTGTTGGCAAGTTTAAGAGCCAAATGCAGTACCTCGACTTTGCACATTACCTAGACCAAGTCACGCAACTAGAACGAACAAGTAATGGGTTTGTTGCAAGAACAAAGGGCGGAAAAACATTCAGGGGCAAAGCCGCAATAATCGCTATAGGCGTAATGCCAAGGCGACTGAACGTTCCTGGCGAGAAGGACTTCCTGGGCCGCGGAGTCAGCTACTCTGCTGTCAGCCACGCACCATTATTCATTGACATGGAGGTCGCCGTCGTAGGCGACGGACCGTCAGCACTTCATGCCGCTGCTGAACTTGCACAAATAGCTAGGAAAGTCAACGTGATCGGTGTCCCTAGCAAGTACGTGGACTCCGAGCTAGGCAAGAGTCTTAGCCGCTCTGGAAAAGTAGAATTCTTCAGCAATTATGAGGTTGAGGAAATTCGCGGCAAGATGACCGTAGAACACATACTGATAAAATCCAAGGCCGACAAGACCGAGAAAGAAATCAGCGTGAGCGGAGTCTTCGTCGAGTTAGGCTACATTCCGAACAAAGAGTTGTTCTCCGGCCTTGTGAAGACCACCGCCGAGGGAAGAATCATGATCAGCGAGAACAACCAAACTAGCGCTCCAGGCCTCTTTGCAGCGGGAGACGTAACCGATGTGAACGCTCAACAGGTTGTCATAGCGATCGGGGAAGGAGCCAACGCCGCACTAAGCGCCTACAACTACCTACTCAGCATGAAGCGCTAGCGCTATTCGCCGGCAGGAGTAATACTACTTAGTAGAAAAGTGGAGCAATCTCCTTTTTTATTTTATCTCCAACCCACTTTAATACCTAGCAAATGCTAACCTTCTGATAGGAATGTGTGGTGAAATGAGTTTGCCAAAGAAACGCAAGGTCAAGATGCTAGCGCGACGCAGCCAGCCTGTGGGTTCATCCGACCCGCCTGAATATGTGGCGTAGCGATCTGGTATATTCTACCGCGAGCCTAGGACAACCAGTCGCTGTGAAATTGCCCTGGCTTGTCGATTCGTTCGTAGCCGTGCGCGCCGAAAAGGTCACGTAACGCCTGTATGAAATTGGCCGGTAGTCTTTCGCTTCTATAGCCGTCATAATAGTCTAACGAAGCGTCAATTGCCGGAATCGGGACGCCGGCGAGCTTCGCGCACTTAACCGTATCTCGCCATTTATTATCAAGTCTGGTTAGCGTTGCAGCAAATTCAGGGTCAAGCAAGAAGTTCTCCAAGTTCGCGTTCGCCTGGAAGGCCCTACTGATTGAGTCGAGAACTTTAGCGCGAATTATGCACCCTCCCTTCCATATACGCGCGACTTCGGTAAATGGAATTCCGTACTGATAGTTTTCTGAAGCAGCGCTCATCAAATGAAAACCCTGCGCATAGGATACAACTATTGAGGCACGGACCGCACCCTCCAGTCTCTCCGTGAAGTTCCCCGGCAGCGAATGGGAGGCAGTTTTTCTACGCGCTTTCGTTATGTGCGCGGCTTTTACGCGTTGGTCCTTTAACGCGGAAAGATTCCTTGATGCGACGGCTGCGTCGATCGTGGGTGTTGGTATTCCTAGATCCATAGCGTTCTGTGAAGTCCATTTTCCAGTTCCTTTTTGTTTTGCTCGGTCAAGAATCAACGAAACTAGTGGGCGCTTGGTTTCCGGGTCTGTTTTCTCTAAGACCTGGATGGCGATTTCCATTAGGAATGAGTTGAGTTCACGTTCGTTCCATTCTTTGAAAACGCTCCGCACGTGTCTGGTGCTAAGTCGGCCGGCTCGTGTTAGCAGGTCGTATGCTTCAGCTATGACTTGGATTATGGCGTATTCAATGCCGTTATGAATCATTTTCACGTAGTGGCCTGCGCCGCGTGGGCCGAGATATTGGCAGCAAGCACCATCCACCTGCGCCGCTATTCGGTCTAGCATCTCGCCGACGTGGTCGTAGCCCCCTTTCGGCCCACCAACCATTATGCACGGTCCTTTGAGCGCGCCTTCTTCACCTCCGCTAACGCCCACCCCTAAGAAGTGAATTCCAAGCTTGGCTAGTTCGCTGCTTCTTCGCTCTGTGTCCTGGAAGTATGAATTTCCCCCATCCATCACTACGTCACCACGCGAAAGCAAGTTTGTAAGTCCGCTGATAGTGGCGTCTACCGCCGAACCGGCCGTCACCATCAAAAAGACACGCCGTGGTTGAGAGAGCGTGTTGACGAAGTCGGGGAGAGTGTAGGTTGCGGCGATTTCAGGATGTTTGCCTGCGAATTCCTTAGTCCTCGCTTCGGTGCGATTGTAGACGGCGACTGAATAGCCGTGATTTTGAAAGTTCAATGCCAGGTTTTGGCCCATGACGCCAAGCCCAATCAATCCTACGTCTTTCGCTTCCAACAGTCTCAGCCCAAGCTACCTAATGTCGCGCGTAGCTTCAAAAAGAGTTCAGCTTTGCAGCTAAACCTGCTTGCGGCGGCTGCGTGAACGGCGTCTTATAGGCTTGGTTCTTCTGCGTGCGAGAAGGTAAGCGAATGCTAGGATGACTACGATTCCTCCAAGGATAACGGTCGGCTCAGAATAATCTCCTTGCCAGGCGGCGGTGATCGTGTGTGGTTGGTTCATGGATATGGTTCCCGCTGTTGAGCGTGCGAGTAATTGGCCGTTTTCATACCAGCCTTGAAAGTTCAGTTTACCTCCTAAAATTCCAAGAGGCCCGCCCATCGGTTCGGTTTGGGCCACCGAGAATGTTGCCGTCGTGCCTTCATCATACCACCCTGCTCCCGTAGAATTTGTTTGTGGCCCGGTTATTGTTAGGAGGTTCTGCGTCGTGTAGGCCACATCGAGGTTTGTGTCACCGGTTACGAAGACGGTCCTGTTGGCGTTGGTCGACCCATCTGGCCAGTGGTCAAACCTTAACCGTGTTGTTGGATTAACCTGAACGAGGAGGGGCACTGTGATATTATGTTCACCCAATGCGACTCCAACCGCGGCCGGTCCTGGCGGTTGTTGTAACCCGTCGACGGAAATCGCCACAGCCGCTGGAACAGTCACCCTCAAGGTTACAGGGGTCAGCTCGATTCCGAATAGGACGCTGTTGGTTGTCTTCGGGATTAGTGCACCACTCGAGTCGAAAAATGCCGCTGTCATGTTCAACTTCCAAACTCCGGGTTGATGTTTCCCGCCGAGTACTCCACCGATTCTGAAGCTCAACTGCTCAACACCTGATGCTGCGCTGACGTTAATGATACAAAACGCTGTGAGCACAAACTGGTTTAGGCATGGGTCGGGTGAAGACGTGGCAATGCCTGGTACGATTCTCTGAGGCGTGATTTCCGCGTCAAGCACGCCCACCGCGAGGGAATTGCCCGGGAGAGCATCACTGTAGTTGACCGTTGCCGCGACGTAGATAGGCTCTGCGCTGCCGGCGACCGTCTGGCTAGGGTGCGTGAGCCCATAGATACTTGTCGCCTGAACTGCGTAAGCGTTAGGCAACGCGATAACGAGAGAAGTTACGAGCAAGCATACGATTAAGATCTGAGCGTTATTCAATTGGAAGCCTGCGAGAATTGAAGTTCAACCGCAAGGGCCCATTCTGGATGAAAACCCTTCCGGTAAACTTCATCGGATTCTGGTTTTCAGGGTTTTCGCGAGTTTAGCAGAGGTCAATGCGGCGGACAGGAAGAGCGTTGAAAGCACAACGGTTGCAGATGATGCCATTAGAAGTTGTGGAAAACTGAAGATTTGACCTAACAGAAGACCAGCCATACCGCCGAGTAAGCAAACTCCGAGCAATTTCACGAGTAAGTCTTGCGTTCTCAATCCGCGTAAACGGCGGACCTTTGTCCTGAGTAGGCTGAGCGGCAAGCCAAGATAGAAGGCCCCAATTAGGCTGCTCGCCAATAGTCCCGAGAGGAGTGCGGCGAGTTCAGGATAGGCTGATGTCGTCGAGAACAGGTTTGAGGTTAGGTAGAGGATTCCTATGAGCGGGTACAACACGCCTTTCATTATTGTTCGCTCAATCCAATGCGTGGTCAAATAACTCGCCACGTACGGGCTGAAGGAATAGTACCATGCGTTGAAGGCAACCATGAAGTTTGAACCAGCCTGCGTCTTCATAATTGAATAGTCACGGAAATTACGCAGCAACTGTACTTCTGGAGCAAGCTCAGAACCGTATGTTGCGGTGGCAATGAGACATTTCGGAGCTGCTGCAGCTGCAATTAGTATTGCTAGATTCGCGCTATGAGTTATCGCGCCACTCGTCCCGGTAATAGACAAGGTGAAGGAACCTGTTGACGAAGTAGACGTTGCGCTCACCGTGAGTGTAGAAGTTGCAGGAGTGCCTGTTGAGGGTGTTACAGGACTCGACAAGCTAGCTGAAACGCCGGACGGGGCCGACCCTACCCAAGAATAGCTTAGGTCAACCGCCGAATTGAAGCCGTTTATTGAAGTAACCGTGATTGTCGATGTCCCGCTCGCTCCTTGAGTTACCGATATTGATGTCGGGTTTCCGCTAACCGAGAAGTCGGGTGTTATCGTGATCGTCAACCCTAGTGGTTGCGAGTGGATCAAACTTCCGCTTGTGCCGGTGATTGTTATCGTTGTAACTAGAGGGAGCGTTCCAGCGTCGACGCTCACAGTTGCCATGGATGTTACCGTACCGCCGCCGGGCGGCGTCACAGCTGGTGGAGAGAAAGTCACATGGACGCCAGCTGGTAAGGCGCTTGTGCTCAGCGCGACAGCTGAGTTGAACGACCCGATTGATGTGATCGTGACGGTGTCAGTTGCCGAGCCACCAGCTCCAACACTTAGGGTCGGCGAGGTGAGTGACAATGAGAAGTCAGCACCAGAAGTAACGGTGAGCGCGAAAGATGTTGTACGCGTTCCTGACGAACCAGTCCCACTTACCGTGATGGTTGTAGTTCCCACGGGTACGCTAGCGCCAACGTTGATGGTCAGGGTGGCAGAGGCGCTCCCACTCGATGGAACCGAAATGGGATTCGGGCTAAAAGCTGAGAAGGTGACGCCGGCTGGGACTGAGCCGGTTACTGAGAGTGCGACAGGGCCCGAAAAGCCTAGTTGGGAAGTGCCTGTAATCGTTACCATGCCCGAACCGCCCTGCGGAACTGAAACGGTTGGCGGTGAGGGGCTTAGGGTGAAGTCTGAGGCGGTCGGCGATAGCTCGGCGACCTTGTTCGCGCCGGCCTCCAGGATCCAAACGTTGCCAGAAGAGTCGACTACGACATCATGCGGCTGTGTGTGACTCCCTATGGACCATTCGGTGAACTGCCCGTTCGGTGCACCAACGTTAGGCGCACTTGCTGGCGCAACCACATTCGTTGAAACCGCAGTTGGAGGAAGAACTGCTGCTGTAACTGCGACTGGTCCACCACCTGAGGGCGAGGTAACTGGTGTCGCAGAGACAACTGAACCACCTGCAGACGGGTCGAGTTCAGCCACTTTCCCATTCCCTGCGCTTACCGAGTCTTCCGCTATCCAGGGGTGTTGAGTTAGCGGGTTGATGCTGATCAGCCTCGGGTCCGCGCCGATGGTTGGGATCTGCCATTCCTTGATAGTGTTAGCTCCAATATTCAGTAATCCAACATAATTATCGGCACCCGACGCCGACTGGACGCCTTGTGTGTACCATACTTGTCCAAGGCTATCCACCGATATGAAATCCCCTTGTGCCGAGCCGTGAGTTGGCAATGGCCAGACTGTATATTGGTTCGTTACCCTATCCCATTTCACAATGCCAGAAATCCCTTGATACCAGACGACTCCTGGACCCGCGTAGACGCCATTCGCGCCTCCGCCCGCCCCTGCAGGAAAAGTATCTTCATAAAGCGTGCCGCTGTTCGGAGTTCCAGGGCTATAGATTATTTCCCCATTAACATTTCTTAGGACCTCAGTGAACCACACTCTCACGTATGTTCCGGAAGGTTCAATCGAGACATACTCAGGCCCCGAACCTGCGGTTGGTAGCGGAAATTCCTTAAACGTGGATGTGCTGGGGATGAAAACAAAGACCTTGTCCTTTGCGAATTCAGTTCCCCAAACTTCCAACTGGCCGGAAAATGTAGTTGTTGTAATCCCTGTTGGCTGTGCACCCGCCGTGGGTATCGCCCATTCCTGGAAGGTGCCGGTCGTAGGGTCAAGGTGGGCGAGATTATTGGTAAAGTATTCCAGGAACCAACAGCAGTTACCAGACGGATCGAGTGACAAGCCGTAAGGTCCACTGTTTGCTGTCGGCAAAGTCCACTCGGTCAAGGTGTAGTTAGTGGACGGGGCATATACGGGCTTAACGAGTGGGTTCCCAACGCCAACGAATGAGATTGAAAGTAGGAATACGGACAGAACAATCAAAGACTTGACGAAAACTCTTCGGCTTCGGGCGGCATGGTTGTTTCTACTGAAGATTACGGCCAAGGTTAGAGCAACTACCCCCCATATTCTCAATTGTAGGTATTTCTTGTTTTCTGCGGCCCCTCCTGCTCCCTCAATGCGGGTTGCAAGCCTAACGGAACAGGTACCTACGCGAACTACACAATGCTTCTGAAGATAGCAGCCTAGTTCTTTCCAGCTGTGGTCCCGTAGAGCAACAAGAGTGCTCCCAGGAGAATTAGGGGAACCGCGAACAAAAGGTTCGGGTAGATTACAACGCTACGAGCGGGGTTCTGCAACCCCACTATGAGGGGTATGGGAGCTGCAAGAAGAGCCACCACAAGCACAAGGAAGCCAAGGAGAATTCCGAACTTATTCACGCTGCCCACCCGACGTCTTACCAGTCCACTCACCAAGCGTACCCGTACAACGCAACCAATCTCGCGACCACGCTTTCAGAAACTACGGCCTTGATAGGTCTTTGCTCTTTCGTTGAAAAGTTTTCTGCGGTGGCCCTTGACAATTGGGCTTCGGATGAGCCGTACATCGAAAGCTCAAGAGTAGATTGCAATGCTTCCAGCTTAACTCTCTGAGTTGGATAAGTGAGATTCAATTCATAATCGTAGCCAGTGAGTTCATCTTTGAAGATGGGGCGCTTGCTTTCTCCGCCGCCACCCTCACCTATTATGTAACGTACTAGAAAGATGCGTCGCGGAGAATTGCCCGGGCCGCGGTCCGCGATAAGAAGTGGCTCCACGCCATGCTCCTCAGTAAACAGGAGTCTGAGGAAGTTATCAGACAAGCGGTAGACCCACGTCTCCACGTAAATTGAGCCTCTCGGCGAGTGCACATTTCTCAAGGGTTAGCTGAGAGCGATAAAGTATAAGCATGAGAATGTAACACTGCTGGCGGAGTTGCGTACCATTGATGTCAAGGTTTGAAAAGGAAGGCCAGCGCCTAACATGCGACAAGTGCGGCTTTGAAACAAACAGTCAAGAAATCTTCGCATTACACAAGAAAAACTGCCCAAGAATTTGACCCGCCCCGTTACACCCCAAACTCTAGCGGAAAAGACGCTCTTCACATTCTTTCAGCCCTCACAGGGGTAGTAGTGCCATGGGGATTGAAATCGAAGGTTTCGCGTTCAACGACTACTGCCTGCAATGCCAGAAAACTACCGTACACAAGATCGAACTAGAAAGCAAAGAGCTGCTGGGGGCCTGCTCTTCATGCGGAGAAAAGCGCGCATTGACCGAATTAAAACAGGTCCATTACTCGAATACAGATCTTTGGGTTACTCGATTCAAGATAGGGAATCTTCCGAGTGTTGTTGCAGGCAGACTCCTGGACGCCGTTCGCAACACTAAACGGACGTAAGCGTGTATAATCCCTCAGTTTACATTTTTCGACTGAACTCGAGCTCGCCCATCATATCCGCTAGTAGGCAATTTCCGATGAATCGTCCACCACGCACTTTGAATTCCTCATCCAGATTTGTCCCAAAAATTCCATTCCATCTTCCCGTGTAATTCAAAACTCGCGTGCGATCGATGTGAAAATTTCCCTTGTCGCGAACGTCAATCGGGATTCGTTGTAACATTTCGGGTTTGCGCGGGAATGCAAACCAAAATTCGTGATGACGCGGATAAATCTGGTGAAGAAATTTTGCGCGCGGCGCGCGATCACTATGGAGTAACGCTTATATGCAGATTATTTAAATTAAGGGTAGAGTCGGGAATTCTTCCGGAGGATCTTGAGTACAAAAATTGTCTGCTAGACCTTACGCTTACAGGCAAATTGTTGCAACGCTTTTCGGATGCCGCTCAGACCTTCTCGACGACAAACTTCTCCTGAACACAACTGTGAGAGCAATCCACAACGCGAACATGGAACTCGCGAAAACGAAAACCGCGAACCCACTCGTCTATCGAGTTGCCGACGACATAATGGGCGGTGGAGTAAGCGTGAATGCTATAATTACGACAAGCCACCTTACAGTTCACACTTCAAAGATGCATTCTACAGCGGAGTTTGATTGCGCGACATGCGGTTGTGACAGTAATCCGTGGGCTGCGCTCGAGACTTTCAAACGTGCCTTAAGGCCTACGCACGTTATAATGCATTATCAGCATGGTGAGCAGCCAGTTCTAACAGTTCCACCCATCCAAGCCTAAGCGAACTGCCCGTAAGTTTTACTGCGCTTCTTCCCCTGAATTATCGGCGCTAGCAAGCTCAAGCCTTCTAACCGAGTTACCGATCTCGTCCAAGAGGGCCTCTTCCACTCCCGGTTCCAGACTCAAAACTACCAGATGAGCCGCAGTACGGTAGAAAACCAAGAGCACTTTATCGTAACGCAAAGCCACACGCTTAATTGAGCCGCAGAATGGCCGCAGTTTCTCCGCAGCATCCACAATCAAGGGTGTAGCGATGGTAATGAAGTCGCGGTCGGTTTGCGCAGGCGTTAAGGAAGAAACTCCTTCTCGCATTCTCGATTCCAGAAGGTCATACTGGTGATTTAGAATAGCGATGTACCGGATGCGCTTGTCAAGTTTGAAGATGGTATCAGTAATCTCCTTGTTCTCGATCAAGTTTCCCAGCGATTAACCGCTGTCTACGTGGATATATGGGCTTGCAGGCGGAGGTTTTGGTGTAAGACTTAATTCAGACCAACGCCGGTAAGCGAATCAGCGGCGTTCAACCCTTGCTTGACTCGACAAAATTACGGCACGAAATATCAAAGTTGTACGATAAGAACCCTCAAGGCTGGAGGGTTCTAGTCGGCAAGGACAGAACTGGATTCTACGACGTACTAATCTCGCATGGGACGGACGCTTGGCAAGTAAAAGAGTACCAGGTAAACCCCTACAAGTTCGTGGGCTTAGGGTCTAGGCTCCCTAACTCAACGCCTGGACCGTTGATTTCCAACGAAAATACCTTCGGTTTTAGACCCCTCGGAGTCGGTCAAATGAAAGAACTTGCTGCCCTAATAGATGACCCAAGGGCGATAAGCGACCTCGCAACCAAGCTTCTAGCTGAAAAACCCGTCAGCTCAACCGAAGCACTAGAGAGCCCAGCGGTTCTGCACGGCCCAATTCTTCAAACCCCAAGGCCGATCGAAGCCCTCTCCTCTTCTCATACGAAGCTAGACGAGAAACTGAGGAGGGAGTTACAGCGAATCGTCAACAGGGAATTCAGGCACACAATCGCTCCATACATTTGAACAGAATGCGCGGAATCTTCCGGGTTCACGTTCAAGGTTGAGCGCATAGGTTGCATGAATTATGAAGATAGCCAACGTTGACATTTTCCAACTCGGTGAACACGCGGCGGGGGTAAGTGCAACTTGGGCAGCGAACTCCATAATCCTCAAGCTCACCACCTCCACCGGCCTGGTAGGCTATGGCGAGGCAGTCCCCACGCTTAGAGTTCAACCAGTAATACAGTCTCTTCGTGAAGTCGCCCGAGTCTACGTAGGGAAGGACCCTTGTGATGTTGAACGCAATTGGCATGAGTGGCGTAAGCACGACTTTTACCTACCCCTTTCCTTCGAGTCGACAACCGCGGTTAGTGCATTCGACATAGCCTGCTGGGACATAATCGGAAAACAGTTCGGCGCACCATTACACAAGCTGATGGGGGGATCAACGAGAACGAAAGTGCGTCTCTACTCAAATGGATGGTACAATGACTGCGTAACACCAGACCAATTCGGCCAACGTGCGAAGCAGTTTGCTGGAATGGGATACACTGGCCTAAAGTTCGACCCCTTCGGAGATTACTATGACTGGATCGATACGAAAGGGTTGAGCATAGCATACGAACGGGTCAAGGCCGTACGGGATGCAACTGGCGGGAAAGTGGACTTGCTCATCGAACACCATGGAAGATTCAACCCTAACTCAGCCATAATGATCGCCCAGAAACTTCGTGAATTTGACCCGCTCTTCATGGAGGAGCCAGTTCACCCAGAGAACGAAGACGGCCTGAGAAAGTACAGAGAGGCAACCGACGTAAGAGTTGCCATCGGCGAGAGAATACTAACCAAAGAGCAGGCGGCCCATATCCTCTCGAACAACCTCACAGATTTTCTTCAACCCGACATAACAAACATCGGCGGAGTAACGCAGGCGGTAAAAGTTGCGGCCATCGCAGAGGCATACGACGTGGAAATCGCATTCCACAACGCGTTCGGCCCCATCCAAAACGCGGTAACCATCCAACTGGATGCCACCATACCCAACTTCCTGATACAGGAATCCTTCTACGACGTTTTTCCACTCTGGAAACGACAATTAGTGAAGGATCAGTCAAAGGTTGAGAACGGCTACGCCTCAGTGCCAACAAAACCTGGTCTAGGCGTTGAGGTAGACGAGAAGATTCTAGAGGATCACAAGGCGGAAGGCCAAGAATACTTCAACCCAGACGAACCTGTCTGGGTCGTGAAGAACACTTGGAAGAGTCCGTAAGAGAGTAGCCACCGCAATCCAACCGAATGAGAGAACGGGTTAAGTTACCGCAGAATAATCGGGATATTCTATGCAGATTCAATTCGGGTATAGAGCAGAAGCCGAAGGACACCAGCCAGACGAACTCTTACGGTTCGCAGCGCTTGCTCAAACCAGCGGGTTCAATTTCGTCCCAATAAGCGACCACTTCCACCCGTGGTTTCACACAAACGCTGCTTGCCCATTTGCGTGGTCATGGATGTCCGCTGCGGCTGCAACTATTCCTAACATTAGACTCGGAACGATAGTCACCGCGCCCATTGGCAGATACCACCCTGCTGTCATTGCTCAAGCCTTCGCAACCATGGACGCCATGTTCCCGAACAGAGTCTTCATTGCACTAGGAACTGGCGAAGCCATGAACGATTCTCCCCTCGGCTACCCTTGGCCAAAATTCCCGGAAAGACTGGAACGGTTAAAGGAGTCCCTGGAAATAATTCGCCAACTATGGACCATGGACTTTGTTAACTATTCAGGCACCTACTATACACTAAACGGTGCGAAACTCTACACCAAACCCAAAGGTCGTATTCCGATTTATGTTGCTGCCAACGGCCCGCAAGCGGCCAGCCTAGTTGGCAAATACGCCGACGGGTACGCTACTATTGACCCAGTGATGAGCAACATCAAGACCTTATGGCCCATAATTGAACAGGCAGCAAAAGACGCTGGACGAGACGCAAACCAGCTCAGCAAGAACGTTGAACTCTTCTTCTCCTACTCTCAGAATTATGATGAAGCCTTAGCTTCCGCGAGGAAATGGAAATCCAGCCTAATACCAAACATACTGAACCTGCCCATTCATGATCCCAGAGAGCTCGAAAGGCAGGGAAACGAAATCTCAGACGATGAACTCGCAAAAGTCTGGACGATCGCAATGGACGCTGAACCAATAATCAAGAAGGCAGAGGCGGCAATATCGTTGGGATACAATGAGATTCAACTCCACAGCGCGAGCCCCTCCGAGGAGAATTTTCTGAACATGTGTAACAAAGATGTGCTACCCCATCTCAAACAAGAATTCGGTTCGGTTTAGTCCTTGCATGTCTACCTCTGAATATCGTAGATAACGCTCGGGCCCCTGTGTCTCTGAATTAAGGGATAGCCGTAAATCGCTACCCGTATCCGGGCCATGCGGATCTGGTCCTGGGAACTACATATGTCAACGAAAAAAGTGCGGAAATGTGTTGCTTGCGGGAAACCGATTCGGGGCAAACCAGCATTGATGCAGCTGCAAATCACCCATGAGCAGAGGAAGCTCATGGAGCACGCGAAGGAACTTGGGTTTACTTCCCCGAGTTGGCGTGCGGGCGATCGAATGCAAGGTGTCTTTCACCAGAACTGTTTCAACGTGGCGAAGTTCGTTTGGCAAGTGGCCTTCAACACACGCGCTTTAAGTCCACGGCGTTAGAACATGTCTATGTCCGTTCACCTTTTCAAATGCGAGAAGTGCCGGAATGAACCTTACTCTGCGATTATTGCGGAAATTGCCCACAGTGTTGTAATTATAGAAGCACGCATTCAAGGCAGCATCGGAACAAGTTAATTTGCACCGCGTCCAAGAAGGCGTTAGCATGGTTATGAAAAACACGTGCGTGGACGGAGCAGGAGGGCCTGGAAGCTTTAATGAATAGGATGCCATACTGAAGGACTGCTTCAAAGGCGCGTCTAATTGGTGGCCACGCTTCGGCTCGGGTATTGGGCTGCGCAAGAACAATACGACCCGGAACGCCTGTTGCAGAACGCGGTCCATGCTGAAGTCGTTGGCTTCGACATGATCGTTACAAGCGACCATTTTCATCCGTGGGGCGACACGGGCGGCCAGGCAGGGTTCCCCTGGGTGTGGCTGGCCGCAGCTGCGGAGAAAACTAGGAAGGTTGAGGTGGGGACCGCTGTTACGACTCCCCTCTTTCGGTACCACCCCGCAATCGTCGCGCAGGCTTTCGCAACGCTCGACAACCTCTACCCTGGAAGAATTTTCATAACCCTTGGCACCGGCCACTCCATGAACGAGACACCGCTGGGTTTCAAGTGGCCTGGGTTTGAGGAAAAAGTTGCGAGGCTGCAGGAGTCGCTTGAGATAATACAGAAACTTTGGACAGGCGACTTCGTCACATACGAAGGAAAATATTACCAACTTAACAAGGCCAAACTCTACACGAAACCGAAGACCAAGATCCCAGTTTACTTAGCTACTTCAAACGAGCGGGTCGCAAGACTCGCCGGCCAATTCAGCGACGGAATCCTCACCAACCCCAGGGGGCTGGACCGCTTCAGGAAGATTGTGATGGCCATGGAGAAGTCCGCCGCAAAAGTAGGCCGCGATCCGAGCAAGCTCAGCAAAAGCATGGAGTTCAAGGTCGCCTACGACATCGACTACAACCGAGCCCTCAAATCAGCCATGTTCTGGGCGACCACCGCCATACCCCGCGAAAAACGAGAGCACATTTGGGACCCAAGGGAATTGCAGGCGCTCGTTGGCCCCGAAGAGGAAAGAAAAATCAAAGAATCCTGGCTCATAACAACCGATTCCGACGACATCATAAAGCGCCTGGGTGATTTTCTCAAGATGGGGTTCGATCGAGTTTACATCCACAGCGCCAGCCCCATCGAAGGACGATTCTTGAACTTGCTGGGACGCGAAATACTGCCATGGATGAGAGAGTATTATGAAAGCCTATTCCGCCCCGTCCGCACAGTAGCCGTAGAATAACGATGCTTCAGCGACCCTCCAAGGAGAAGATTGCGAAGTGGGGAGCAATCGGACTGATCATCATAACCAGTTGGGTCGTGAACCTAACGCTGAGCTTTGGAGCAATGAGGTACACTTGCCAGCAGTACCCACGAACGCCCACATGTAACCTCGTAACCGCCATGCCTCGGCTTGGCTGCTCTTCCAACACTACTTGGCGGTAATCTTCGCAGGTTTCATCGTAGGAAAAATCAATGACACCAGAATTCTAAGGTGAGCAAGGGCGACTCAGCTATTCAGTCAACCGTCCGTTTTCCAACGTGGGCCAATATGTCTTCATGCCCCCTTACAATGTCTCTTCTTCGAGTTTTCGTTATGTCGATGAACTTGAGTTCAGCCCATACTTCGTTTTCGGGCGTGCTGTCGCGGTCTCCCAGGAATAAGAGTTCGAGATCCCAATGGTTCATCGGGCCGTAGACTTCTGAGAAAACGAAAGGCCCTTCCAGAGACTGGTCTGCTACCCCTAACTGTTCCCTAAGAATCCTATCCGCTGCTTGTTCCGGTGACTCGCCTAGGATTAGAGCTGAGGAGGGCAGCATCCAACCTACGCTGTGCCTCTGCACCCTTTCCGGATCAAGAGCGCCCACGTGGTCCCAGGGCGCCTTCTTGTTGATGCGCCCCATCAAAACCTGCTCTGGATTGTTCTTCTTAGAGAGGATTACGAAGGTCGAAATGCAAAAACCGCCTTCAGGCATCTCCTTCATTCGGGGAGGCACAACATCCTTCTTGAAATGTGCAAATCTCCTACTCGTAACCATGGGTCACCAAAGGAGGAGAGTCTTAGTCTAAGCCCTTTCCCAGCGCTGAACCTGGCCTGAAAAAGCATAGCGGTCGCCGGCAACAGTCAACGCGGAAAGTGCAATTTGTGTGAGGCTTCCCGAAAACCGTCATACAATTTCAACCGCCAGCATGCCGTTTGAATCCCGTTTGCGTTGTCATGCCCCTCGCCGTGGACCTTTGAACATAGTGGTTAGTCGCTGGCAACCATGTTGCTAGGCATCCCCGCTTCAACCTAGTAACCAGAAAGTGGTTAATGGGATCACGGCCAGCGTTGCGGTGCTGTTGGATATTCAGGGATTGGGGTCATCGTGAACGTGAAGGAAAGGCATTCGACCCGACGCCACACCTAGGCGCTTGCGGTATGCACCGTGTTTACAGCGCAAATGGTAAGTGGATTGGTCCAAATCCACATGCACTTTGTCAAGCGGTTCAGTTACGGCCTTCTCCACCTTCGACGCCTACGCAACAGGAACACGCTTGCGGAGGTTCTCTCAAAGGATTCGGGTGACTAAGGATCAATCAGGCGGTTCCGAGTTCCTTAGCTCTCTCTCTCGCGAATGGAGATATTTTTTCAAGAGGTTACGGAATGGTGCCATCTGAGTATGTATTCAGGTAACCTTAGGCCGCGTTCTGCAACCTTCTCTACTAGGTATATCGGAAGTGGGCTGAGTGCGAAGGCGGCCTTCACGTAGAAACTGTTAGGCCTCCCCTCAACCCCGTTCCCCTTTATTGTGAAGGACAGGTCGGAGGTTGCGGCTATGGTGCTGTCTGGGTTTCCAACCACTGATGCGACGAGTGCTCCCATGCGTTTGAAGTTTTTGCACCAGCCAGCCACAATCTCCGTCTCTCCACTATTAGAGATGACAATTAGAACGTCGCCCGCGCGTGGTGCCGGTGTATTAGATTCCCCTGCCACGTAAATCTGGTCGCCCATCGCACGCTTCACATGCCCAACACGCACGGCCGTCATGCGCGCAACCTCCCTGCCGCTACCTAGCCCAACGAAGAAGCATGAGTGCCTCTGTTCGAGGGCGTCTACTAATGATTTGAAGAAGCCTGAGGCGACGAAGTCATCTACAAGCGAGCCGATTTCTGAGAAGAGCTGTTTAGATCGTGATACAACTCGATCCGCTGGCGCGTTCTCGTATAATGCTTCGGCAATTGATTGAAAGAGCACACCCGTGCCTAGGATAAACAGGTCTTCAAGGATTCCAGTCGTCCGAAACTCTTTGGATTCGGTCGGTGCCTCATCAGGCTCCCGCCCCTTGAGCAAGAGCACATTCCCATACTTAGTGCCCAGTTTACCGATAGGTGAGTCTCGGTCGGAGGTCACCGCGTCTATCCGGAAGTCTCGTGGGTTTCCATGCTCCGCAACATACATGGCTAAATGTTGTGCGTCAAGGAGAGGCATCAGTGACTTGCCGCTGCCCGAGTTGATCAGTAAACATACCTGCCCAAAACGCTGTCTCAGAATTGGTGCAGCTTCCATGAGGTTTCGACCCGGGAACCCGATGTCTCCACGGTCTAGAACGAGCTTACCCCCGCGCATCTTGGCCATTTCACTGCAAGCAATGCTGAGCGCGCCTTTCGAACGCCCTTCTCCTGAGGGGAGAATTACTCCGGCACCCATAATGTCATGGTATAATGCTTCGATTTCCGCCCGGTTGGCTTCCTCTAGGTTTTGGTATATCCGATTTACGAAGGTAACCGTGCTGATTTCGCTTGGCATTTCGCTCTTCACAGCGCACTCCGGGTGGTCGTTTCACCCTTGGTATGAATCTCAAATAAGTGGTTTCGCGTTGAGGACCAATGACAAGTGAGAGAACTGTAAGCATGATTCGAAGGCAACCTAGAAAAGGAATATAGTCTCACTACTTTTTGCGTGAAAAGCTTCTTTTCAGGCACGAGAACTAAAGTGACCGCTTAAGTAGCTTCTGGCGCAGTGGCTCGCATTGAGGTTCGTTTGATCTTGGCTAAGCTAGAACAGCCACGAAAAAGGACGGCCTCGACTGAAATTTGGCAAAATCAACTTAAGAAAATCGTGAAGGCTTGTTCTTCAGAAGAAAAGCTTGGTATCGTCGGCGTTGGCCACCCTATGCGCGGCGACGATTATGTTGGAAGCTACGCCGTGAAGGCCGTAATGGAAGCAACAGATGGAACGTTGCCGCAGGGCGCCTACCTATTTGACGCCGAAGATAACGTGGAAGCGCTTATTTCGGGGATTGCCAGGCTCGGCCTGAAACATGTGATATTCATCGATGCCTGCGAGATGGAGCGGCGGCCTGGGGAAGCAGCTCTGTTGCCTGTTGCGGAGACAAGCTATCCGTTCTTTACAACTCACGGCATCCCGCTGAAGGTTCTAGCAGAACGATTGTTCCCCGAGAGCGAGGTCTGGATTCTGGCAATTCAGCCGAGGCAGACGGAGTTCAATGACGCTCTTTCTCCAGAAATTCGGGAAACCGCGATGAACGTTTCAAAGTTCATCGCAACTAATTTGATAGAAGGAGGCTACGCGATTGCTGGTTAGCTTTGACCTTGCCACTGTGATCTTGTCGGTCGTAATCTTCGTGCTGGCCTTCTACTTTGTGGCGGGAAGGCTTGGCAAGGTTAGTATGGGCAGCGGACCGAAGTATGACGCGTTTGCGGGGGGAGAAGAACTTCCACCCGAGCGTGGGAAATACAGCTCCGAGTTATTCGTCTACGCAGCGCTCTTTGTAGCATTCGAAGTAATCGGGTTACTTCTCGCTAGTTCGATTGCGGCTAGGGGATTTCTGTGGCCGCTTCTATTCACTTTGGCGGGGGGTTTCTCCCTGTTCGTTATGGTGCTTTGGTTCGTGGGAACTGGAGGCGCGGAGCTTGCTTGAACAAATAGCGAAATGGGCGAGAAAGCGGTCCCCTTGGGTCTACCACATAAACGCCTCCTCATGCAACGGTTGCGATATCGAGCTTGTCGCTAGCCTGACGCCACGTTACGATATTGAGAGGTTCGGAGCCGTCCTTGTACCGAGCCCTAGGCATGCAGACGTTCTCATGGTTACTGGAACGGTGAACGCTCAGACCAAGGACAGGTTGAAACGGGTCTACGAACAGATACCCGAACCGAAACATGTGATTGCCATAGGCGCCTGCGCGGCTGCTGGCGGCGTATTCAAGGGCTGCTACAATGTTGGCCAGGGAGTTCAAGACGTCATACCCGTCGACATGTTCATCCCCGGTTGCCCCCCGCGCCCTGAGGCAATTATGTACGGAGTGCTGAAGCTCTTGGGGGAAGTGAAATGAGCGAAGTTTTGTTCCAGCAACTCAGGAATTACGCCGCGGACGCTAATGGCAAGTTCACCGTGTTGAGGGAAGGAGAGGTCACCGTCGAAATCGACCAGAAAAACGTCAAGGTTTTCATCTCTCGCCTTGTCAACGACCTCCGCGTCCGCCACTTAGTCACGATGACAGGCCTCGACCTCGGCCAGAATATTGGGATCATCTACCACTTCTCGAGGGACAAGGACATGATCGACGTGAAAACCTTCGTCCCGAAGACGCAGCCAACCGCTGTCTCAATAGTGGACATTGTTCCAGGCGCAATACTCTACGAGATGGAAATTCACGACATGTTCGGCGCCAACTTCGAAGGCAACCCATGGATGGATAGAAAGCTGCTGCTCCCGGACACTTGGCCCGCGGATCTGCCACCGCCACTTCTGAAAAGCTCGAAACCTGATGAAATTCGAAAAAGGCTGCACCTGGAGGTTGAAAGAAAATGAGCGCTGAGGATCAATCGAAGCGAAGGGAAGAATCAGCGGGTCTGATGAAGTATTCCGCGGAGAACCTTGTTCCCTTCGGTCCAATCCATCCCGCCCTAAAGGAGCCTGAATACTTCAAACTGATTCTCGAGGGCGAAAGAATCGTACAGGTCATTCCGAGAATCGGGTATGTTCACCGGGGCCTTGAGAAGGCAGCTGAAACTCGGCCTTGGGTACAGAACATGTACATGTTCGAGAGGACCTGTGGCATCTGTAGCTTCGTCCACAGCCTAGCCTACGGGCAAGCGGTAGAGGGCCTAACAATCTATGAAGTGCCGAGACGGGCCAAATACATCCGGCTAATCATCGCAGAGATGGAAAGGATCCACAGCCACCTACTCTGGGTCGGGCTAATGGGACACTGGGCTGGCTTCGAAACATTATTCATGTGGGTCTGGCGCGACCGCGAAGTTGTGCTCGACCTAGTGGAAGCAATTTCTGGCAACCGCGTTCACAAGTCAATGAACGCTTTCGTAGGCGTTAGGCGCGACATGCCTGAAGGCATGGAAGATAGAATTGTAGAGCGAATGAAGTTCCTCGTGGACCGGGCGCGGTATTACAAGGAAATCATTGACACTGAGGAAACAATGCTTGAGCGGACAGAGAATATTGGAAAGCTAAGCTCGGACACTGCGGAGAAGCTTTGTGCTGTTGGGCCGATGGCCCGTTATGTGGGGCTGCAGAAGGACGTTCGGTTGAACGACCCCTACGCGGCCTACGATGAAGTGCCCTTCGACATAATCATCAGAAACGAAGCCGATGTCCACGCACTCCTCCAACTCCGCCTGGACGAAATCGTAGCCTCAGCCAACATGATCAGCTATGCCGTTCAGCATCTACCCGACGGCCCAATCAGGGTTAAGATTCCGCCGATAATTCCAGCTGGCGAGTATTCCGCGCATTGCGAAGCTCCAAGGGGCGAGATTTTCTATTACGTCAAGTCTGGGGGCGGAAGAACCCCAGAACGCGTTAAGGTCAGGACTCCAACCTTAGCTAACCTGCCCACCGCCTTAGAGATTCTGAAGGGGCAGACCATCGCCGACGTACCAATAGTTCTCACAGCAATCGACCCTTGCTTCGGCTGCATGGACAGGATGTCTTTCTTGGACACTGAGACGAACCGCCAGTGGACATGGTCTGGTGAGCAGCTGAGGCAGTACGGTATCAATTACTACTTCCCAGAGAGGGCGAAAAAGTGTCGGCCATAACAATCTTGGAAGCCATAGTTTTCCCCGGCGTACTATTCACCATCATGATGGGATTTCTGTTTGACTGGCTTGATAGAAAAACTGCGGCCCGAATGCAAGGCCGAATAGGGCCGAAGATCACTGGCCCATCAGGAATACTTCAGCCGCTGGCCGATTTCCTGAAACTACTCTTCAAGGAGGAGATAATTCCTTCCCATGCAGACAAAGTGATCTTTCTATTCGCCCCAGCGCTCTACTTCCTTGCTCCTCTACTATCGATGGTTTTCATTCCGATAATCGGTTTGGCGCCTATTGCTGGTTTCGATTTCGATTTATTGGCCATACTCTTCCTCCTAGCCTTTGCAGCGTTCGTAGTTGCAGTTCTGAGCTACTCCTCCGCTAGCAGCTTCACGACCATAGCTACGGGCAGGCTGGTCTTGCAGTACGTTAGCTACGAAATCCCGTTAGTCCTCGCAATAATCACTTCAGCAATCTACTCGCGAAGCCTCTCCGTGGAGGGAATCGTTGCATCCCAAACTAGGATCTGGAACGTTTTCGTGATGCCATTCGCCTTCGTAGTCTACATTATCGCCCTCATGGCAGAACTAGAGAAACCACCCTTCGATATCCCCAGCGCCAAAACAGAAATTGTGGCCGGCTGGCTCACAGAATTCTCCGGCCGCGCATTAGCCTTTCTTAAGCTCACAAAAGAAGTAGGCTACGTCTTCGGTTCAGCGCTGGCAGTCTCACTCTTCCTCGGCGGACCCCTTGGCCCACAGCTTGGCGCAGCCGTCCCAGGCTGGGTCCAATACTTTCTCTATTTCATAATCAAAGTTCTAGCCGTTGGCTTCCTGATATTCGTGCTGAAAACTGCGCTCGCCCGCATAAAGATCGGGCAAGCAACCGAACTGTTCTGGAAGGTACTGACACCCGTCAGCTTGGGGCAGCTTGCACTAGTCCTAGTGATAATTCAGGGAGGAGTCTTTCTTGCCGCGTAGAAGAGCGGGCGCAGCCATCCCCGAAATGTTCCGCACGTTGATCGAGAAGCCCAGCACGCAATTCTACCCTTACCAGAAGGTGGACTTACCGCAACGGTTCCGTGGGAAATTGGACATTGACCCAGAGAAATGCACCGGTTGCCAGGTCTGCGCAATGGTCTGCCCTGCCAGCGTCATAACGATGGTTGATTTTGGAACTCGCAAGGTCGGCGACCGCGTATTGCCCGTCAAACGGCCAGTCTTCGAGTTAGCTACGTGCATTTTCTGCGGTGAATGCGTCGACAACTGTGCCTTCAATGCGCTTGAAATGACGAAACAGTTCGAGTTAGCTACACCACACAAAGAAGACTTGGTGATGAAGAAGGCTCTTGCAAAATGAGCTTCGAAATTTCCCTAATCCTGGGAGCAATGCTAGTTGGCGCCACCATCGTAGCCTTGATGGTACGCAAGCTCGTTTGGTCTCTAATCATGCTCTTCTACTCTAGCATAATCTTCGGCGTGTTACTGATCAGTTATGGCGCAACCTTCGCGGGCTTATTCCACATCATAACCTTCGCCGGCGCGGTCTCCGTGCTCTTCATGGTCATACTAATGATCGTCGGAGGCCAAGCCTTCAGCTACACGGATAAGCTCAGCAAAGAAAACTATACTGGAATGATTATTGCAATTCTCGCCGCGGTCCCGCTCGTTGTCTTGGTCTCAAACTTTGAGCCATTCGCCGTAAGAGTGCAGGAACAAACCCAACTTGTAGGGTTGGCAAGCCAAGCGGGCGACCCGCTCGCGTTTCTGTGGGCCCTAAGGTCTTGGGACCTACTGCTGGTTGTCATACTCGTAGCCGCCGCAATGCTTGGCGTAATGAACTTGTTCTCAAGGGAAGGGGGCCCTGAAAAATGAACGAGCAACAGCTCTTGCAAGTCTTCGCGGCCCTACTGTTCGTTTCAGGTTTCGGGACAATCGCCGCTGCAAAGAACCTTGTCAAGGCGATTATGGGTTTCCAAGTGATGATTTGGGGCGTCAACCTCGCACTCTTCGCCGGAGGCCTAATCAACGGCGAAGTCACGCTTTTCGCGACGTCGCTCGTCGTTCTCTCCATTTCCATCGGTGCAAGCGTTGAAGCGCTAGCACTTTCCCTCGTGATTCTGACATTTCGAAGGTACGGTACCCTCAACCCATGGGAGATTAGGAGGCTCGCCCATTGACCACATTCTACGCGGAATGGCTCGTTTGGGCCCTGCCCTTCATCGCCATACCCTTCACCCTCGCCCTATCCCGCTGGCCAAAGGTAAGGAACTGGTTTGCCGCAACCATAACTGGGCTCACTTTCCTCCTAGCCGTTGACCTGCTGCTCGAGGTCCAGAGTGGCCGGATTATCGATTCGTCGATTTCGTGGCTGTCAGTTTACGGTTTCCAAGTGAAGGTGCACGTGGACGGCTTAGCGGCCTTCTTGGCGGTGGTGGTGAACTCACTTGGTTTCCTCATCGTCGTCTATTCACAGGGTTACATGGGCCATGAGAAAGGCCTCCCCAGGTACTATTCACTCGTCCAACTCTTCATCGGCGCTATGACTGGGCTCGTCCTTGCCGGAAACTTTCTCCAGCTCTACATATTCTGGGAAATAGTAGGGATCTGTTCAGCGTTCCTAATTGCCTTCTGGTATGACCGGCCTGAAGCAGTCCGTGCGGGACTGAAGGCTTTCCTCGTCACAAGGGTTGGGGACGCAGCGTTACTGGTCGGGTTTCTTTGGCTCTACGTCACAAGCGGCACCGTGGATTTCCAGAAACTAGGTACGCTCGCATCTCAGGGATTAATTCCTGCAACGGTCCTTGCAGCCGCAGGACTCCTAATCCTAGTCGGCGCAATGGGGAAGTCGGCGCAAGTCCCGCTCCACGTTTGGCTACCCGACGCAATGGAAGGGCCGACGACCGTCAGCGCCCTAATCCATGCTGCAACAATGGTTAACGCCGGCGTATACCTAGTCGCCCGAACCTACACAATCTTCTCCTACAGCCAAACTTGGCTGTCTGCGGTTGGTTGGGTGGGCATAATCTCAGCCTTGCTAGCGGCAAGCATCGCCACCGTCACCATGGACATAAAACGCGTCCTAGCATACTCAACAATCAGCCAACTCGGAATTATGTTCGCCGCACTTGGAACGGGAACAGCCGGCGGATGGTTCGCGTCCCAGTTCCACCTCATGAGTCAAGGCTTCTTCAAGGCCCTGGGATTCTTGGCTGCGGGTTCAATCATCCACGTTCTGGGAACTCGAAATATGGATGAGATGGGCGGGCTGCGGAAGCGCATGCCCATCACGTTCATCGCATTCCTATTCTCAACACTTGCCCTGGCGGGTGTTCCCCCGTTCGTTGGTTTCTGGAGCAAAGACCTCATCATAACCGAACTATCACTGGCCGGCCAAAACGTCCAAGCCCTGCTAATTCTTGTTGTCTCGATGCTCACATCATTCTACATGTTCCGTGCGCTCTTCAAAGTCTTCTTCGGGCCCGAGAGCAAGATGGCGCAAGAGAAGAATATCCACGAATCGCCGAAGGTCATGACGGTGCCGCTCCTCATCCTAAGCGCCTGCGTACTCGGGTTAGGCTTTATAGAAAGCCCAGCCGCGAACCTACTTGGAATAACAGAGAACCTTGCCTTCGAGCTGCCAATCATCGGCGCTTCCCTGATTGCGATTTTGATTGGGCTAACGCCCTCGTACTTTGCGTTCTACCTGCACAAACCTGACCCGCAGACATTTCTCGAACACCACCCCGGCCTTGGTGGCTTGAGGCGGGTTATGCTGGCTGGGTATGGGTTTGACGCACTCTACCTCGCAGTGTTCGTTCGACCCCTCTCCAAGATCTCGAGTGCGGTGAGAGAGTTTCAGACTGGAATTCTAGGGAAGAACCTCTGGCCTATGCTTGCAGTTTTGGCGATTCTCGTGCTATGGATGGTGCTGTACCTATGAACGATTGGCTCACGCTATTCGCAACTTTCGCCCCAGGCTTCTTAGGCGCATTCGCCATACTCATCCTCGACCTCATATTCAAGAGAAGAACAACGCACCGTTCTGCTTTGAGCGGCGTAATAGGCCTCGCGGCCTTCGCTCTGATCGGCTACAGCAACTGGCAACAGGCCGCGGCTGTGCTGGCGACCGGCAAGCCCATTGTAATTCGCCTCGAACCCAGCCTGCTAGCTACCACGTTCACGATAACGCAGTTAGGCGTTTACATTTCCACAATCGCACTGCTACTCTGCGTTCTGATCAGCGTGTACTCGATCGCATACCTCTCGAAGGAGGGGAGTTGCGCGCTCTTTCAATCCCTGATTCTCCTACTCTACCTGAGCATTTACGCCGTCACAGTCTCGGGCGACCTGCTCACCTTCTTCATTGGCTGGGAGGGTATGAGCGTCGCCGCCTACGGCCTAGTTGCCTTCTACAAGCACAGTTGGGAAGCCATCGAAGCGACGGTCAAATACCTCCTAATGAGCGGAATCGGAAGCCTCACCGCACTCTACGGCATCGCCCTGATCTACGGCCTAACGGGAACGTTGAACATTGAGAATTATGTGAAAGGTTTCGCCAACATAACCCCCATTGGAACGTTGGCGATTCTCCTGGTCTTCATAGGGTTTGGCGTCGAAGCCGCGATTGCACCGTTACATATGTGGTTGCCTGACGCCCATCCCGCCGCCCCTAGCCCAATGAGCGCGCTTCTGTCTGGAATTATCATCGAGGTGGGTAGCTTCGCCTTCATACGCCTACTCGGCGGAATCCTAACCCTCCCGGCTTACGTGATTCTAGCTCAGCCAATGCTTGCAGCCGCGGCGGTAGCTACTATGTTCGTGGGCAACTTGTCTGCGTTACAGCAGGATGATTTGAAACGGCTACTAGCCTATTCGAGCATCGCGCAAGTCGGCTACATACTCCTCGGAATCGCCACGCTTACACCGCAAGGTTTCGCGGCGAGCATTTTCCACATCTGGAACCATGCACTCCTGAAGGGGATGTTGTTCCTCCTCGCAGGAGTCGTCACCTTCCAGATTGGCACAAGAAGCTTAACTGAAATGGCAGGCTTAGGAAGGAAGAGCCCAATCCTCGCGGCCTTGTTCGGGCTCAGCGCTTTAGCCATGACCGGCGTCCCACCCTTCGGCTTGTTCTGGAGTGAACTGTTGATAGTTCTCTCAAGCCTGGCCGCAGGGTCGATTATACTTGACGCGGCGGTTGTGATGATGCTGCTTAACCTACTAATCTCCATAGTATATTATTTCCGTGTCATACGGGTTGTCGCCTTCGCAGAACCAAGCAGCTACCTTAACGGAAACGGAGCGGTGAAGATACCGAAACTCCTACTGATTCCATGCATTATCCTAATCGCCTTAAGTTTGATTACAGGGCTCTACCCGAACGTTTTCTACCAACCAGCAGCAAATGCGGTTAACGGCATACTGGCCGGATTCTCATGGTGACCTAAAATGAGTAAAAATGTGAGTGAAGGAGGAAGAGAGCGAATAATCAAAGACGTAGAAACTCTTGACCAGGCAGTCAAAGCCGAGAAGGATGTTGAGTCCGGGTACCATGGCGTCATAGACGAAAACATCTCCTACTGGTTAGCCGTAGAAGAAGACATCGTGGAAAGCTACACGAAGCTGGCCAAGAAAAGCAGAAACAGGAAAATCAAAACCACCCTCAACAAAATCATAGCCGACTCTAAGAACCACATCCGAATGCTCACATCGATACGTAAAGCCTTCAAGAAGATCATGGCAGACGAACACCGCCACGCAGCAATGCTCCAAGAATTAGCCGACAAATCCCACAAGAAATAAGCTACTGCATCGTCCGACTTGCTGTAGCAACAACGCTCTAGGGCTTCCTGTCGTGTGTCATGATTTCTCTCTGTTTAGTAGCATGTTGATTATCCTGAAAGTTAACCCCCATATTACGTTCCCATTGTAAACGTACGCTTCGACATCCAGTTTGCCTTTCCCAACTCTTACCTCGGATCTGCTGACAGTGATTCCATTCACAGCACTTAGGGGTACCCAGAAACTCTCCGCTACTTCATCGTTCGATTGAACGGCAACATCAGCCTTCAGTTGGAAAACGTAAGAGGCGACTCGGCGAGTGCGGGAAAACATTACTGGAAGTTGACCAAGAAGCTCATGCTCCTGCAGGTCGATGCCAACTTCTTCCCGCGCTTCTCTGATGGCTGTTGCTAGGAGGTCTCGGTCGGCATGGCCCTTGTGGCCTCCGGGGAAGGCCACCTGCCCCGACCAAGGGTCACCCACACGTTCCGTCCTCCTGATTAGAAGGATGGAGCCTCCCCGATCGTTCGGATTGATGATAATTGCGACCGCCGCCACCGGTTCGCCCTGATCTGATTCAGAGGCGGATGGTTCTTTTCGAAGACGCTTCTTGAGAGACTCAAGGTCAACGGTGCCTGTCAAAGCAGCCACCCGGTCAGGCCGCACTAAAGTGCGCATTCTATTTGAACGGTCTCTCTCAGAGCGTCAGTAATCGAACCGCCCTTTTGGATGCGTCCCTTTTATCCGAAAGCCTCGTACTCTTGCCAAAGAGGACAGGGACTATGGGATACTCGTTTGAGCTTGACGAAGTTACGCTAGATGAATTTCAGCAGGGGATGCTATCAGGCCGGTTCACAGCCCGTTCCATAACCGAGGCCTATCTAGCCCGCATTGAAGCCCTAGATAAACAAGGGCCAGCAATCAATGCTGTCATAGAGCTGAACCCTGACGCCCTTGCGATAGCTGATCAACTTGACATGGAATTCAGAGAGAAAGGGCCACGTGGCCCTCTCCACGGTATCCCTATCCTGATTAAAGATAACATTGACACTGGAGACCGGATGAGCACCACCGCCGGATCCCTCGCCTTGGAGGGCTCCGCCGCTACGTACGACGCCTTTCTAGTGCAGCGTCTGCGTGTAGCAGGCGCCGTAATTCTTGGGAAGGCGAATTTGAGTGAGTGGGCGAATTTTCGAGCTTCCCATTCAGTGAGCGGTTGGAGCGCTCGTGGAGGGCAAACGCGCAACCCGTACATCCTTGACCGAAACCCATGTGGTTCAAGCTCAGGTTCTGCGGTAGCGGTTGCAGCAAACCTGTGCGCCGTTGCCGTTGGCACAGAAACCGACGGCTCAATCGTATGCCCCTCCGCGGTGAATGGAATTGTTGGGATTAAGCCCACGCTCGGCCTCGTCAGTCGGAGCGGAGTTATTCCCATCGCTCACAGCCAGGACACGCCGGGGCCGATGGCGCGCACCGTGCGCGATGCCGCCATTCTCCTGAACACCCTTGCTGGCGCGGACCAGGATGACCCTGCCACGAAACAGGCTGCCTCCAAATCCGAACTTGACTATACGAAATTCCTAGACACCAACGGGCTCAGCGGCGCCCGTTTGGGGGTTGCGAAAAAATTCTTCGGTTCCAATGCTGCAGTGGATCGAGTAATCAACGACTCCATTGCCATAATGAAGCAGTGCGGCGCCGAAACGATAGACCTAGCTGACTATCCAACTCAGAAATTAGGTGACTCCGAACTCGAGGTTCTACTATACGAGTTCAAGGCCGACCTCAACGCCTACCTCAAAAGACGGGGAGGTCTCTTCGCCATCAGGTCACTAGCGGATATCATAGCCTTCAACGAGGGAAGGCGCAACGAGGAGATGCCTTACTTCGAACAAGACCTTATGATCAAGGCCGAAATGAAAGGCCCCCTCACTGAGAAAGCGTACAGGGACGCGCTCGCAAGAAACCACAAGCTCTCCCGGGCGGAAGGAATCGACGCTGTCATCGGCAAACACAACCTCGACGCCATCGTAGCCCCAACCACCGGCCCAGCTTGGCTAACGGACTGGGTCACAGGCGACCATGAGTCGGGAAGTTGTTCCACAGCGGCAGCCGTAGCCGGCTACCCACACATCACAGTCCCAGCCGGGTTCGTAGCCGGCTTACCGGTGGGCGTCTCATTCTTCGGCCCAGCGTGGAGCGAACCAACCCTACTCAGGTTAGCGTACGCTTTCGAGCAAGCCACAAAGATGCGGCGAGCACCAGGCTTCCTTCCAACTGTTCGATTTGAAACAATTTGAGCCACCCGAAGCATTACCTCCTTGCACAGGAGCCGCTACGCTGGCCCTAGTCGCCCGTGCTCAAAGTGGCTTGGTTCCGATGTACAATCCTCTTCCTATGAGGCCTTTCGAGTCGCGAACCACTCTCAAACCAACCGAACGGAACGCTTTCATGTACTTATCATTCGTGAAGAGTCCGAACTCGTCTTCTTCCTTGAAATAGCTGATATTGTCCGGCGTCCCAACCATGTAGTGAAAATCGAGTTTGGAAATTCGTCCTTTCACTACGGTTCGGTTCATTCGCACAATTTTCATTTTAGCTTGATTCACAAATACAGCGCTTATTCTGCCGGGATGGAAGGCGGCTGGCGTCAACCAGGGTTCAACAATTAACACGCCTCCCTGCTTCAGGTGCCGCTCCATGTTCCTGATGGCTTGCTGCAGCCTCTGGTAGCTTCTCATGTATCCGATTGCGCTGAAGAGGCATGTGATGACGTCGAATTGTTTCTTGAGATTGAAGTTCAACATGTTACCATAATGAAATCTAATCCCCGGGTTTCTCTTGCGTGCAATTGCCAGCAAACTTCGGTCTAAATCTAAGCCTTCAACGGTGAAAAACTGTTTCAGGAAGGAGATGTGGCGGCCTGTTCCACAGGCCACGTCCAGCAGCGTTTTGCCCGTGGATTTTTGCCGCTTTCGAATTATCTCGCGCAGCCGTTTTGCCTCTCTCCCATAATCCTTTCCAACAGCATCGTAGATGGCATCGTAATAGCCAGCTGATTTCTCAAACAAACCCAACCCGAACAACCCGTGTCAGATATTAGCAGAGCTTGCTATGTGAGCTTAACGGGAAAGAACTTCGGCACGCGCTTCTGGTACCGACGGTAATCTCCCCCAAACCGCCCCGCCAATTCCCGTTCTTCTAACGGGATTATCAGAAAGTATGAGGAGAGAAAATCAATCAAAGCTAGGACGCCTGTCCCGGCAAATTCTATCATGAGGAAGATGCCCACGAAGATCAGGGTATGGGCGAGGTAGGTGGGGTGCCTTACCAGTGAGAACGGCCCAACCTTAACCGGCTTCCTCGGTCCCGTCTGCCGCTTCAACTCTGAATAGGCGATCAGCGATTTCCAGCCAAGCAGTTTAGCAGTCCAAGCATTTAGTGAAACTCCAAAGACAAACAACAACACGCCCGACACCAACAAAGACCCGAGGGCAAGCTCTTGGCCCAGCAAAAATCCTTGAAAGGTAATTACGATAATCATGACCGGTATCATTTCCACAAGAACAATCAGGTAGGTATACGCCCCGAGTTTTCTCCAAAACGATGGGTTACCGTGCACTTGCAGGAAGAAGACTGGGATGAAGGGCCATAGAGCAAGCGCTGCAACAGCTAAGGCCCATAGCAAGAACAACCAGCATCTGCGTAGACAACGGTCAAGCTTTATCTTTCGGTCGAACGCCAACTCACGCCCTCGATGCTCTGGAGAGCTTTGAATTGGCAAGTGTAGAAGATGCATTAGGTTGGATTGAGAAATCCCGTGATGACATGACACGTTTCATGCTAGAGATGCTGAAGATAAAGGCCGTAAACCCAGATGGCGGCGGTAAAGGCGAGTATCAACGCGCGCTCTTCGTCAAGAAATGGCTAGAGGACATAGGGTTCAAAGTAACCCGCCACGATGTTGAGGATAAGCGCGTCCCAGAGGGCGTCCGCATAAACCTGACCTCAATCCTTGAGGGGCAGGACAAGAGTAAGACTCTCTGGTTAGCCGCACACTTAGATACCGTCCCTGAAGGTTCCCGGGACTTATGGGCAACAGACCCGTATAACCCGGTCGTGAAGGACGGCAAGATTTTCGGAAGGGGTTCCGAGGATAACGGCCAAGCCGTGGGTTCCACGCTGTTCACGGTGAAAGCGCTCAAACAGTTCGGCCTTAAACCCAAAATGAACCTCGGAGTTGCATACGTGTCCGATGAAGAGTCAGGCAGCAAATACGGCGTCATTCCGCTTCTAGAAAGGAACGTGTTCAGCCCCACGGACATCGCTATAGTTCCAGACACGGGGACGCCGGACGGCTCGCAGATCGAAGTCGCAGAAAAGAGCATCCTATGGTTGAAGATTACCACGAAGGGACGGCAGGTTCACGGGAGCACACCTGAAAAGGGGCTTAACGCAAGCAGAATTGGAATGAAACTAGCCCTTCAACTGGATGAATTGCTGCATGCAAAGTATGCTGCAACCGACCCATTATTCGACCCGCCGGTCTCAACTTTCGAACCGACCAAACATGAAGCCAACGTGGATAATGTGAACACCGTTCCAGGCCTCGATGTGCAATACTTTGACTGCCGGGTTCTTCCAAGTTACCCATTGGGGACTGTGATGAAGGATATTGAATCATTGAAGTCGAAGCTGGAAAAAGAATCGGGCGCAACGATAGAAGTCACGCCTGTACAATCCGAAGAGAACACCAAGCCAACCCCGACTGACAGCCTTGTTGTGCAGAAGTTGAAAGTGGCGCTGAAGAAGCTACGCGGCATAGAGGCAAGGCCTATTGGCATTGGGGGTGGGACGGTGGGATTGTACTTCAGGCGGAAAGGAATTCAAACCGCCGTCTGGTCCACACTAGACGACATGGCTCACCAACCCAACGAGTACTGCAAAATTGACAACATGGTCAATGACGCGAAAATCTTCGTCCATGTAGCGATGAACTGACCCCGTAACCCTAACCGCACAGACCAACGAAGCCGTGAACAAGGTTTCGAAACCCTAGTTAAAGAGATCGAGCGAATCGGGAAGCAAGTGTTCAGCGAGGGTTTTGGGTAAACATGCCGTTGATCAGCCTGCTAACTGATTTCGGGTTGTTAGATTCCTTTGTTGGTGAAATGAAGGCGGTTATTCTCTCGATTTGCCCCGATGCTAGAATTGTTGACATTACACATCAGGTAGAGAAGTTCGACGTTCGAATGGGCGCTTTCCTCTTAGCTGGTGCAGCATCCTGTTTTCCTGCAGGGACGGTTCATGTTGCTGTAGTTGACCCCGGCGTGGGGAGCAAACGTCGCCCAATCGTTGTTGAGACAGCGCGGGCTGTTTATGTTGGGCCGGATAATGGGTTGCTGGTTCCCGCTGCGCAGCGTGAAGGTATTCTTCACGTTTACGAGTTAACCACCCGTTCTTTCATGCGGGAGGAAGTTTCCGCAACATTTCACGGTAGAGATGTTTTTGCTCCAGCCGCCGCGCACCTAGCTTCTGGGAAGCGGCCCAGCGATTGCGGGCCTGAGGTCACGGATTATGCGCAGCCATCCTATACCAAGCCACGGTTCGACGGTAAAAGAATCACTTGCGAAATTTTCCACATTGACGGTTTCGGAAACATCGTGACGAACGTTTCGAATGAAATCGGGAAATTGGGGTTGGCGTTCGGGGATAAGGTTTCGCTTACGCTGGAGAAGAGACGGTTTCAAGCCCGTTTCGTTCGAACCTATTCAGACCTTGACGGGAAAGAGCTCGGTGTCCTTGTCGGGAGCCATGGGTTTGTGGAGGTCGCCTGCCGCGAGGCCAGTGCGGCCGATAAGCTTAGGGTTAGAATTGGGAGTGCTGTGCATGTCGGTGCTGTTTAGGCTCGTCGGTTAGTGCAAGTTCCTTCAGCCTTTCATCGCCGAATATGCTTTTGATGTACGCGGCGACTGAGTCGGGTACGAGTTTCTCCCAGCTGTCGCCGCGAACAACACGTTCGCGTATCTCGGTTGACGAGTACGTTTCCCGGTCGAAGAAGGGTATGGGTTCCACGCGGAAGCCTGCTTCCTTGAAAAGGCGTGAGGTGATGGGCTCGTTTGAGAAAACGACTTCGAAGCGGGGAGTTTGGGAGACTAGGTGTGGGACCCAGAGGTCGTGGATTCGAAGGTCCCGTATCGGGATAAGGTAGTATTTAGCAGCGTCAATCTTAGCCTCATCGAGAGCCAAACGGATCATGGTGACCCGTTCCCCTGCTGTGAACGGGTTGTGCAGCGTGTGGCTGAATTGCGCGCTCCCGATCGCGATGATAAGCTCAGGCATCTTCTTCAAGGCTTGTTGGACGCAATGCACGTGGCCTAAGTGGAAGGGTTGAAAGCGCCCGATCAGCAACCCGCGACTCTTGCCGCTGTCCAAGCTTCAAGTACCCTAGCCCAGTTTCAGGCATCGCACTCAACCTTCAACCGCCTATTAAGAGAACACCTTCACGCACAGACGCGTTCGCGAGTCTGTGCTGAGATGGTTTAGCTGAGCATGCCTGGGTCTAGCCGTTTGATGAAACGTGTTTTTCTACTTTAGTCTTCATTCGGGTTTCCAAAGTGATTCCATGGAAACTTTTTCGCCTCGGAATACTACGCCCTCACGTTCAAGCAATCCGCGCTTGACGTAGCCTCCCTCGGAAGGCTTTCGGCCTGGCATTCCATAGTTTCCAACCTTCAACGACGCAGGAACGACCCTATGACATGGAATAATTAACGGGAGTGGATTCGTTGCAACCGCCGTTCCAACCGCACGAGCGTACCGCATACCTCCAAGCTTCTCAGCCAAGGCCCCATAGGTCGCGACCTTGCCGCTTGGAATTTCCCAGAGAAGATTGTAGACCTTTCTCCTAAATTGCGAAACGTTCGATAAGTCCAGAGGCTCCGTTTTTCCTTTACGCTTACCTGAATAGATTTCGAAGATTTCTTGGAATATGCTTGAGTCAACCGAGCCGCTTTCAATCTGTGACGTGGGAATCATCCTCTTGACTGATTTCTCGGCTTCGCTCCTGCTGGAGTCCGAAAATGCGCAAGCAACCAACTGACCTTTCTCATTCAGCGCCACGGTGAACCACACGCTATCTTTCTGTTGGGATGCGATTCGAATCATGTAAGTCGCCGACCCGGTCTATGTTTGTGAGCGTAGATAAAATGTGGGCCGGCGGCGGACGAGTAGTTTCATTAGCCTCTCTGGCTGATTAGACAGGCCCATCAGATTTCAGTGGTCCTGATGGGCTTGGGCTCGCTCCAGAACCTTGAGTGGATTCAGAAGAGAACCGGCCTAGACCCTGCCCAGAACCATGAATCTCTTACCTTCATCACAACAACTTCCTCCACCATCTGCATGCAATGTCGCGGTAGCCGCATGCTTTGCGGAAAAGCCTCCTGCCCAATCCTATCAAAAGCGGAATTGCTTGTTAAGCATCTGCCGGAGTTGGGTAGGTTGGAGATTGATGGCTCAAGCCCGCCTGGTGCGTTCGTGGGGCATTTCGGTTACCCGAAAGTCTACGTTGGCCCATTGATTCCGCCCACGAAAGGTGACACGCGTCTTCTTGATACGCCTGAATTATGGCTCGGTAAGGATATCCAGACGATTATTGACTTCAGGTTCAGCTTGATTCGCGGAAAATCGCTGCTAGATATTCACGACGCCACCGACCCTAACTCGTACTTGCTCGACCTGCATGACCTCGCTCTTTCGTCGGCTTCGGTTGATGTGGACGCGAAGTTTCGCAAGAAACCGCGAATGACTGTGACCCTAAGTGACGAAACGCAGCCCTTCGGCCCGTCGGCGATGATTGAGAAGCTGCAGGTCTCGCCGAGTACCGGTGAACGGCGGCTTGAGGCTGTGTACTACGATGGGGATGAGTTGGCGGTGGACGGCATGTTCGATCTTTACAGGGACGGGGTTGAGGTTTCGCGCATACAACGCACGCTAAGCCTTGGCATGCTCGGCGTGCAGAAGCAGAGGAAAATCGTTCCAACCCGCTGGAGCATCACAGCTGTCGATGACACACTCTCAAAACGGCTGCTTCGCTCAGTGAGAAATTACCCGCCCATCGACAAATACCAAGTCTACACATACCAGTATCTCGATAATGTGTACGAGGTCCTACTGTCACCGAGGAATTGGGAGTACGAGTCGATCGAAGCTTGGTTCCCAGGGACGGCTTGGAACGAGAACGGCACGGCACCTGCAATCATGGGAGACCACGAGCCATACGAAGGTAGAACAACTTACGCCTCTATCGGAGGCTGTTACTACTCCTGCAGGCTGGCGGCAGCAGAAGCACTCGAGAGAGTGCAACGGCAGGCTGCGGTCCTAGTTCTTCGGGAAGCACGACCAGGCTACATCCTTCCCGTCGGCGTTTGGAACGTCAGGGAAAGCGTGCGCGCAGCCCTCAAAACAAAACCAGCAACCTTCGACACCTTCCAGCAAGCGCTACACTACGCCTGCACCAATTTCATAATCCCGCAAAAAACCTGGATTGCGAATAGCGTTCTCATCCGCAACGAGATGTTTCAGCGACGCCTCAGCCAATACTTCGCCAGCTAATGTTCAAGTCTTCGTAGAGCACGAGAAAGGATACTCTTTTTCGTGAACGAAGCGGTTGTAACCAGCGCACAGGGGTCTCGCGGATCGTTGATCGAAATAGCTGGCGACATGCTTGAGGGAGGAGGCCAGATTGTTCGTACAACAGTAGCCCTCTCAGCCCTCACGGGGAAGGACGTCAGAATCACGAAGATACGAGATAAACGGCCTAACCCTGGTTTACAGGCGCAACACGTCACAGCGGTGCGGGCGGTTGCAGCTGTTGCGGGTGCGGAAACCGAAGGCCTCTTGCTGGGGTCCAGGGAGTTAGTGTTCAGACCCCGCAAGTATGTTGCGGGCCGCTTCAGTTTCGATGTGGGAACAGCCGGTAGCATTCCGCTTATCCTGCAGGCTGTGATGCCTTCGGCCGCCTACGCCCCAGGCCAAGTTGAGTTCGAGTTGACAGGGGGGACAGACGTGCCTTGGAGCCCTACGATCGACTACATTCGCCTAGTCGAGCTCCCGATATTGCAATTGATGGGTTACCGGGCTGATTTAACAGTTGACCGACGAGGACATTATCCCAAGGGAGGAGGCCGCGTTACAATAGTGGTTGACCCACCAAGAGTCCTGAAGGCCGTCAGCCTGCTTGAACACGGCGAGCTAACAGGTGTGGAGGGAATTAGCCATTGCGTGAAACTTCCCAGCCACGTAGCCCAGAGGCAAGCGGCTGCTGCGACGGAGAGGCTGAGTGCGAGCGGAATTCACATGGTGAACATAGCCATCGAAACCCACCCACCAGCCCAAGACCCACACTTCGCTCCGGGAAGCGGCATAGCCCTAGCCATGAGATTCACAAACGGCCCTATACTCGGCGCAGATAGCATTGGAGAGAGGGGCAAACCAGCTGAACGAGTAGGAGAGGAAGCCGCAAGCAAATTGCTTACAGAGTTCGATTCCAAAGCCGCCGTGGACCGGCACATGGGTGACATCCTCATACCATACATGGCCGTAGCCGAAGGGCATTCCAAAATACAAGTTTCCGAGATCACAACCCACACATTGACCAACATCAAGGTCGCAGAGATCCTCTCAGGCGTAAAGTTTCAGGTTCAAGGAACCTTGCATGAGTCTGGAAGAATCAGCGTTGAAGGAACCGGATTAAGAACATGAATCGGGCTGAGGACTAGAGGGGAGGAATAAAATAACGGTCTTTGGTGGTACGGAAGCCTGCATGGCGTATCTACGATGTTGGCGATCTTCCTCCAAGTCCTGATTGTAATTCTCCTTGGCGTTCTGTTCGCGTACCTCTACGGCTTCATTGAACATGGTTACATTCCCCCCGCCGAGCACCTTAGCCTGCGGTTCTTCAAGCACTTCGCGAACTACCACATCATCATGTTCGGGTTGTTTTCAGCGTTGCCGTTAGTGGTTCTGGTTTTTGAACCAAACAGATTGGGCCTCCTCCTGAGTTTTGGGTTGTGGACCTTTCTGCCTGTGGGAGAAGACATTGCTTGGTACCATTTCGCCGGCACTTGGCCTACGCCTGAAGATTGGACCTCATGGGGAGGCGGCTACTACCTTGGAAAAAGATGGGTGCCAAGATGGTACGTTACTAATTTGGTGTTGTCGGGCTTGTTGTTCGGACTAGCTTTAGCCCTTCCCCTCTTCCAATAGCTTCACCCATCAGGGGACAGCGGCCGATCTAGAGGCGTTTCACGATTTCGGCATACACATGGCGTGCCGAACACATTGTTATTCGAGCCTTGACTTTCTCCCCTGCCTTCGCGCCTTTCACAAAAACGATGCAGCCATGCATCCGGCCTATCCCATCGCCTGAGCGTGAAATCTCCTTGATTTCCAAGTCAACCTCGTCGCCAACCTTCAACCCATGCCAAGCAGCCAATAAGGCCAACCTCGACGTGCAATTCAACAAACTCGTACTTGGCTATCAACCTGTCCCTGAATCGTGTCTCGCGGACTACTTTAAGAAAGAAATTAGCAAAATAGCGGATCGGCGGTGTGAGTGTTGACTTCGTACGGAGTGCACCTGTCCGGGTTCTCGGAAGATCCTCGGAAATTCGGTGAACTTTGCGGGAAGGTTGAAGAGTGGGGGTTTGATTCGATTTGGTTGGCGGATGGGCTCACGCGGAATACGGTCGAGCCGTTACCCGCCCTCGCTTATGCGTCAGCGTTCACGCATCGCGTCAAGTTAGGCACGTGCATTTACGTGATCCCTATTCGTCATCCGTTAGTCACTGCCAAGCTGGCATCCACGCTGGACCGCGCATCGAAGGGACGGTTTATTCTTGGAGTCGGCGTGGGATGGAAGGAAGATGAGTTCAAAGCTACCGGGATTCCATTCGAGCAAAGGGGAAAAATCACAGACGAATGCCTCCAAATCATCTGCCAAGCATGGGAAACTGGGCACGTTGAGTTCAAGGGCGATTTCTACAACATACCTGACGTGAAAATGGAACTCCAACCTACACAGAAACCGCGCCCACAACTATGGATAGGTGGTAATGGCTCTCAGGCAATAACCCGGGCGACCCGATTCGGCGATTATTGGATCCCCACAGACTACACAATTGACGAATACAAGCAGGGTGTCCCACGCTTGGCAAAGGCATCCAACCGGTTTGGAAGGGATTCTGGGCAGGTTAAAGTCGCGTCCCATTTGATGGTCATAGTTGATAAGGACAGGAACAAGGCCGAGTCATCTGCAAAGAATGTCGCGGACTCACTCCATACGAAATTGGATGAATTGAAGGAGTGGGCGATAGTTGGCGACACTAAGGATGTAGCCGACCGCATCGAAGCCTACAACGCGGCCGGAGTCGAGTACCACGTGCTCAACTTTGGAACTAAAGTCCGAGACGAAGCTGGGATTGAACTCTTCGCACGTAATGTGCTTCCTAGCTTCACTTGAACCAGTCGATCAGCATGCGTCCTTTGGTTGTGTAGCCCCCCATCCATGTGAGCTGGACAACGAGCAACATCTGGGTGTCATACACCCAATTTCAAGGTGTTATACACCCTGGTTTAGCCGTGCGCACGCTTGGAGGTACCCCCCAGGGGGGTGACTCAGTTTTCTGAGTCAGACGGGGCTGGTTTTGCGGCTGATTCTCCTAGGGCGAGGATGGAGCTGCCTGAGCTCTCTCGGGTGGGATTTCTTGTGACTAGGAGGTCAAGGTTCCGTCCCTAACGACGGTGGAGAAATGGTAGTGTATAACATATGTTAGACATCATTTCGCTAACCTTTTGGTTGATTGTACACTGTTCCAACCCCCACGATGGGTACACTGGTAACTTATCGGGTGGTTGGTCTAGCTAAACCTCGTTACCTTTTCGTGTGGCATTTTTTTTCCTTTAGGTACCTTTGGCTACGCTAATCCACCCTATCTTGGGAATAGGTGTTCTACTCGGCATTTTGGCTAGCTATCTTCTGGGTATTTTTTCCATTCAGAAACTTGGAGATGTGCTACTCACCGTATTTTTCTCTGGATTAACCATATTCTACTTGGTCAAGTATTTTCATAGAACAACTTCAACTGTTTGAGTATCGGTTTGTCCAAATCACTGAAATGCAGAAAAACTATGCCGAGCAATATCCAGAAAACGTTACCTGCTTTGTAGACTTCACCCCAAATACTTACACTGTTGCTTTATCGGGTGGTGTGTCAGTCTTTCGCTATTCTCAGCAGTTGGCTAAGTGTTTTCAAGTGGTAAGAGAGCTGAAACAGTCGCGAAGAGCCGAAGAGAGCCGGAACCAAAGCATGGGACACTATGCGCTCAAAGAAACGCTAAATCGTCGGCACTTTTACTAGGTTGACATTTGGCTGTAAGTATTTCACGAGATCGACGGGTGATCACCATGGAGAATGTGTCTCAGATTTTTCTGATGAGGGGCAGCTAGATATTCTGGGCATGTTGTTACCTTCAAGCTTGACTGCGAGTTACACGCAGATTGTTATGAACGAGACACAATCATACGGAGACGATGAGAAAATGTCTCGCAGCCCATCGATGGGTGGGGGTGAAGCTATTAATTACGAGCACTGAAAATCACAGCCCGCATCAACTGGGGGTCTTTTATAGCAGGACTAATAAACTGCGATGTCTATGTTGGTCCGCTCAAATGAATGTTGAACCTGGGAAAACCGCGCTCAGTGTGGCCCTGCTGATGTTCGGTCTGATGCTGGTACTCGGATCTCTGCGACTCGGAGGCTGGGGACTATTGCTAGGCCTTCCCGGCGTTTTCTTGATGGGCTCCGTTGTTGACGACACCCTGTTACGTCCGATACGTCGCTTCAAAACTCGGAAGTGAATGGCCGCTTACTCGGGGTCCAGACTAGAAGATGGCGGACCCAATCGTTAGGTTACTTGCAGGTCTCATACCGGCGTGCTTTAGTGCCATTCCCATTTTACTGTCATCAACGGACATAACAACGATTCATCTGATCAATCCTGCATTGAAGCATGTTAGATCCATTCGACCCAATCATGATGTCTGCCACACGTGCGCTCAACTCATTGGAAATTATATTCGCATGAGTTTAGAGAGAGTAGAACTCATCGCGATGCTCTCCTTTCTCGCTGCGGGTTTTCTTAGTCAATCGATTGTTTTGTTCCTCGACACTGCCACGACGCTGCCAGGTCTTTCATTCCTGCTCTACGCCGGAATTCCGTCTGCCGCCGCGTTCTATTTCGTCTGGCTTAAACGGGAGATCTTCCATTGGTGGAAGAGCACTTACCTTAGGTTTGCTCTTAGTGTCGCCTTAGGCTCCAGTTCTGCAATGGTGGCCATTAATCCCAAATTCGTGTCGGTGATCGATATTGTACTCGGTACTGAGCCGGTTGAAATACTTGGCGGTTTCAGCATACCCAACGCTTACCTACAAATGATGCTGATCGCAGTTGCGGGTTCTTACATAATTGCGAGACTCTACACAATCTTTAGTGGACGACGGAGCCTTCGCAACATTTTGCTCGATTTGCTTGGAGAGTCGCCTCAGGGAGCCACTGTAGACAATCTTATAGACAAAATGACGATTGCGCGGGCAACTGGCAACTTCAAGCGAGAAGAAGTAAAAGAACAACTCCAGAAGCTCATCTATCAAGAGCTAGTCTCTTCAGAAATGGACGTGAAAACTCAGTCTGAGATCTATCGGAAACTGTGATCTGGGTTAGGCGCAAGATCCAAGAATTAAGTTGATGCCTTTACCAATTCGAATATGACTCTCTTGTGTTCTTTGTCAACGTACACTTTGATTCTGCGGTACCCTTCCTACCAGCCGCGTACATCTCAACATACCGACATGTCATACAAGTCCACATTTCCACAGGGTGTCCTGCGTTGAGACTAATAGCTGGGCCAGTTCCCCGTAGTACTGCTTCAGGTGGCAACTCGGGTACGATGTAGTACATGTCACCACGCTTTAGCGGATTATTGCATTTTGGGCACAAACGTATCTCGACCTTTGGCGTTTTCGCACTCATAAGATTCACCTCAATTTTTCTTGGATGCCGTTCTCAACTCTGTTGAGCGGTTGAAGGGGTTACGGGTTGGGAGAAAAGACGGTTCACCCAATACCCGGCTCCAGAAACCTCGTTGCCGAGATTTCACAACCGTTCCTAACCGTTGAGAACGGCGCTAATTCTCTTGCAGCCCAAGCATTAGGAATGTCTAGCATCCTATCAATCACGAAGAGCCCACCCTAGGCGCACCACTCGATAACGCAATAGTGCACCCAAACACGGGACTGGGCGACCTCTCTGGTTTTTCCTGGTGATTTGAAAATGATGAGCGTTGAGGACATTAAGGCAGTGAATGTGCCGGAGTTTCCGGACCAGGAGAGCTGCGTCGCAGCCCACATGAAGAAAGGCATGGCCAAGGCGGACGCTGAGAAAGCCTGCAGCCACCTCAAATCCAAGCAGAGCCTACGGAAGGTTTCGTTCGCTTACCAGGCTACCTTCGAATCCTACGAGGAACAGGGCAAGCACCTGGCAAAGATTCACGTCATAGACCTAGCCCCGAACAAGAACAAGTGGCAGGTCACCGCCCCCGCTCGAGCGAAGGCCCTCAAGACCTTGCTAGACAGCCCCCTCCTGGGGCCACCGCCTCCTGGAGAACGCGGCAACGTGATCGGGGGCGCCCCTGGATCCCCGCATGAAGGCCTCTGGTCCCCTGTTGGCCACTTCATAGACTTCGAATCAAACCACGCCACTCACGGCATCGCTGAAATCACGAAGGACTACGCTTGGGAGAAAATCAAGAGTGGTGAATGGAGCGCGGTCAGCCCCTCGGTCCTGGCGTTCGTTGAACACCTCGAGGGCGACGTGTCAGTTGTAGATGATTTCAACTTCGAACACGTCCTCTTCGTTGACAAGGGCGCCTACCCGGAAGCAGGCGTAGAATCGACCTACGACGCGGGATTCTACCAAGCGCTGGCCTCAGCTGCTGAGCAGCAAGTTTCGATCACCAACCAGGACCTGTCGGTTATGGAGAAGGCGGTGCAGAGTGCCCGCGGGATCCTAACCGCCCTCGAGGAACGCCTCGAGATAATCATACACGGCAAGCCGGACGCTGAACCAACCGTTCCGCCTCTGGCGCTTTCTTCTCACAACCGTGTGAGCGATGGAGAGATGAATCCTGAGAGGCCTAGTCCAAGCCCTAACCAGACGCAAGGCCTCGAGAACAAACTGGGCCAGAAAATGGAGGGTGGTAACGAAATGAAAACCACTCAAGCATCCTTCGGAGACGCTTCCTTCCCGGATGAATGCTTCGCTCGGCAAACCAGAACGACGAGGCATACCTTATCTCACCTCTCTGCTTGCGTTTTGGATTAGTGTTAGCCACTTGTCTTTGCCTTTGACTTGAGTTCAAGCAGAGCTCTATGCTTGTGTGAAAGGCGTCTATGAATGTCTAATTGCGCCTCGCCAGTTGGTCCTTTGAATGCTCGCCCACATTCAGGACAGGATAGATATTGCATGGCTGTTGATTTGGACGCATGAGCATTTATTCTTAACTGTTTGCGGAAATAAAATCTATAAAGAAAATAAAGAAAAGTATAAAAATTAATTTCTATTTCTTGCAGCTTGTCTGATTAGGTCTAGCCATCGGTTCGTTCCTAGCTGAATCGGCACAGCCGCAATTTCTGCGGGCGTGTGATTCTCTAATGCCATGTGTGGACGCACAAAGTTGTAGTAAGCTCGGAAACCTTTGAACACCTTGTCGGCTGACTGAGCCTTCTTCAGATGCCGCATAACCTTCTCGCGCTCTCGCATGGTGTTGTGTAAGCGTTCTACGCGGTGGTTTCCCATGTGGCTACGAATGCCAACATTTGCGATGTGTGCGGGGTCTTGGGTTAGAGCTTCGTATTCTCCTCGATAACTGTCTAGTCCGTCGCTGAAAATTACTTTCGGGTCTTTCTTCGCCTGTTTCTTAGCTTCCTCAAAGAATGCGTGTGCATCTTTGTGTGTGCGACCTCTTGTTAGGTGGCTTGCAACTAGGTATCGGCTCTGATTATCCAGCGCATTCCATAACCAGTAGAATCGTTCGCCGTTGACTGGTTCTTCGTGTGCCATTTTGGTTTTCATTTCGTCGCAATTCCAAACGCCGGAGAGTTGCGGGGTTAAGCCTGTTATGTAGTGGTCGATTAGTTCGCTGAACTTGCGAACCCACTTCAAGATTGCCACATGGCTGACTTTCATGCCATAGAATTGCGCGACATGCTGAGTAATCTTCCGAAGGGATGCACCCTTGAAGAACATGTCTAGGCATAGGGTTACTATCTTAGGGTCGAAGCGGCTTTTCAGAAAACCTTCATCCACAACGAAGCGTTTGCCACAGGTTCGACATTTGAAGCGAGGTTTCTTGCCTTGCTTCGTCATTCGGTAACCCCACCGGAGTAGATCGACTGAGTTGCAGAAGCGGCAATGCTCAAAGCTGAGAGCCGTCTTGGGTGCTTCGAAGATGTCGGTTCGCTCAGTTTCTTCCTTAGCCTTCAACCATAGACGAAGTGCGTTAACATGCTTACAATCTCCGACAATCTCATGGCGGTTTACGTAGTCGGGGCATGTGCAATCCCAACCAGTGTTATGCTTCGTTAGACGGTAGGCACCTAAGCCTGATTGCGAACGAATCTCGTACACGCCTTCGCTGATTCTTCTTGGTTCGTCGCCTTTGGCTATGATTGCGTAGCCTCGGATTGTTCGAGTCTGACTAACTTGCGCCATCTCACATCGCCATATGCGCATATGCACACACTAACTACTTAAAACTTGCGCATGTGACCACAAGCCGAAAGCGTTATATGCGCACACCCACACATTAGCCTTCCGAGGAACTATGGGTAGAGTGAATGTGGTTCTATCTGATGAAACCGAGCATAAGCTCCGTAGGGCGTTAGTTGATAACCCTGACTATGGCGGTAGGAAGGGCGATTTGAGCGAGAGCATAGAAAAAGCCATCTTGGCATGGTTGAAGGAACTTGACGAAACGGAAAGAAAAGAAAAACGAAAGTGACGCTGCACATAGAAAACTGACCGCTGATGTTGCGGTAATGTTCAGGAGGGTATACGAAGAGGACGCTGAGGTTGGCGATAGAGAAGTGGATATCCTTCTGAAATCCATAGAACGTTTAGAGGCTGAGGCAAAGAAAGAAACCGACAAGCAACGAAGAATACTGATTAGAACTCACCAACGATTCTTGGTTCTACAAGCGGCGATTAGGCATGACCAAGTCACTATGAAAATGGCTTTCGCTCTGTTGGCGTCAGTGGTCGCGGGTGTGGATTTCGATGTTGAAGCTAAGAAAAAGGAATTTGACAACCATTTAGCGAAAAGACTCGGCCAACTTTTCGGCGATAGCGGAAATGAGGCTATCTATGGTTGACAGAGAAGGAAAAAGAAAGTAAAGATTGGTTCCAGTCAATCAAGGAAAACTATGAGCGTTCCATGATTGAGCGTTCTGAAGAGGTCATAAAAGTACAAGATGAATGCAAGGCGATAGAGGAAGAACTAGAACGCACTAAGGATAAGAATCATCATTACGCGCTTACTATTGCTCTTCGGCTACTTAGAACACAACTGTGGGTTGCAGCGGAATCACGCGTAGCCCTCAGTCAAGATTACATGCTTGCGATCAAGGCAAGACAGTTACAAGATAAGATTGACGGCCTGAAACCCAGCCTCTCTCTAGAAGAAACTGCCAAGCAACTAGAGAACGAAATACGCAAGATTACCGATGAGCAGTTGGCGAAACGCATAGGTCAACTATCTGCTGGGAACAAAGGTGGTGACAGGTATATTGGTTGAAAATCAACAAATCGTCGTTGATGCTAAAGTTCTGCTCTTGAAGTGTTTCATAGCTGAAGAAAGGTTAGCCCTCTTCCTTATGCAGTGCGTGAACAAACACGGTTCAAGCTTCTCAGTAGAAGAAGCGCTTGCCACTAAACAGATGGTTGCTTCAGTATCCGTACTGTTAGAAGAAATCAAGGCACCCGACGATAAGCGACCACCCGATAAGTTACCAGTGTACACGATGGGGGGGCGTCACGCATGCTAAGGGAAAGAGAACTTGCATGGGGAACTTTGCCGGCTAGAGGTTCTTTACTTCTTTCTTTTTCTGTCTTCTTTCTTCTTGTTTATTCCCTTGTATGTGAGTACTCTGCCCCAAAGGTCCTTTGTTCCCCAGATTCCTCTCCGCAGGGTTTCTAAGTGAACAATTTGGCTGTGGTCTACGAACAGGTTCACTTCCGGACCGTAATTCTTGATGTACCAGCCGAACACCTCTGGGTCTGCGGCTTCGAACATTACTTTTTCCAATCCTAATGCGTCGATTATTTTTGGCGGCACGTCGGTCCGCCAGGTTTTGACATTTTCCGTTATTCCTTCCGATTCAATCATGATCATGTACGCGCCTGCGTCTAGGAACCGCTTAGCTTCCGAGATCGCCCAAGCTGGGTCCTTTGTTCCCTCAGCTTCGAGTTCTGCGATTGATGTGGCGCCGCCGGAGCCGAACTGGATTCCAACTTCAGGTTTCGGCTTCAACCCAGCCTTCTTGACTAATTCCACCAGTTGAACCCAATCGTCGACAGGCATTGTGATGAAACCGCAGGAAATCTCGATTATATCAAAGCCAATATCCTTGCATTCCTTCACGTAGCGTTCCACCGCCTCAGGGCCCTGTGTCAAAACGTATTCCATCCACCCGCCCGTTGAGACCAGCACGTTGTATCGGTGCGCGGTGTCGATAATCTCCTTGAGCACGTTTCTCTTCATGAGGCTGAAGGATCCGGCTGCGAACTTTAGTGAGTCCACGTATTCGCCCATTGTCTCCAGAACGTCTTCGAGGTACCGTTTCCCCATGACCGTGTAGTATGGGCCACGGATCTCAGTAACTCCTTTCGTTCGGGGCTTTCCAGGCCGTTCGTTCATTTTGATGAAGGAAAACGCTCTGCCGCTCAACGTTTTGTTCCTCTTTTGGGGTCGGGAATATTTTCCAAAAGCTCCGTAAGGTCTGTGACATATAGGCCTTCCATCTGACTGATGCAATCCACGATTTGCTTTCGCAAATTCTTGTCAACATATCGCGTGCTGAGGCTGTCAAATTTCTGAACCGCCCTCTCCCAGCCCATGGGACGCGTGAAGAAGCCTTCGTAGTCCCGTTTCTCCTTCTCAACCACCCGCCCGCCCTTCAAATGAACTATCAGGTGGGACGGCATCTCATTCGGAAACCTACGACTGTAATCTTCTCGAGGTCTGACGACGATCTTCTGCAGAAGTTCCTGAACGTCGCTCCTGTTAATTCGGTCAGGATAATATTGCTCGGGCATGACCGTCCCATCCAGAATAGCCACCGCAACAATGTAGGGGAGGCTGTGGTCTGCTTCTTCTTTCGTACGGATGTGTTTCTTTTCGCCTTCTTCTCCGCCGCCGATTATGTTGTAGGCTACGTCGAAGACTTCGACCTCGACTTTCTCGATGTCCGCCGGGGCAAAGCCCTGCTCCCTCTTGAGGTCTAAGATGCCTTCAATTGAAGATTGGGAATGAACCTCGGCATTGTACTTCTTTATGATTGTGCGTGTAACCCGCTCCAAGTTCTCCTTAGACCAGTCAATTTCGAATTTTCCAGCAATAGAATCCATGAACCCCTTGTTTCCTTCAAAAACCTCAGCTGGCCCAGTAATGCCGCGCATTGCCAAGAAGGCTGCATGAGTCGCGCCGAAGCCGGTGAAAGGATAAGCTAGTCCCTTCCAGTGGGACAGTTTCCCAGTACGCGTTACGCGAAGTGCGTTTAGGGCTGTGCCGCTGATAGCGATCGCATTCGCCGTCTTCTCAACATCTAAGCCTAAAGCCTTGGAGACTCCTGCGGCTGCAGCGTAGGATCCCTGTGTTGTGTGGTCGAAGCCTTTGCTTCGGACGGGGGCTACGTCGCTGAGGCGGCATTGCACTTGGTAGGCTACGGCGAGCGCCAGCAGGAAATCGGTTCCCTTCGCTTTCGCGTACTCCGCCGCAGCTAGAACGGCGCCAACATTATCGTTAGGATGGCAAGTCTCCCCTTTTGCTAGGTAGCTGTCGTTGAAGTCCAAATAGCGAACCAGCGCCCCGTTGTACAATGCTGCAAGGTCGGGAGCCGTCTTCCCACCGCCAATAAGCGTGCAGTGCGTTTTTCCACCGAAATCATCCAGCTGCGCCTGGAGCATGCGAATTGGTTCGCCTTCGAGGGCACCAATTGCACACCCGAGGGCATCTAAGACTCGGATCTTCAGCTCCTGCTTAGCCGCTGGTGACAAGTCTTTGAAAGACGTTCTCGTCACGAATTGCGCAAGTTCATGAACTTTGGTTAATTTCTGAGACAAGGCTGAAGCCGCCAGCAATTACCAGACCTAAGCTATCTTTGTTACCATGTGCTCGGTCCGAGGGAATTCACGATTTCTGGCAGGTCTTCTCATGTTCAAGCAAACATTTCGCGCACATGGTGTTACCGCAGTTCTTACACATTTTGAGCGGGCCTTCGAGTGGTTGACCGCAAAAGCCGCAATAGTTACCAGACAGCAAGAAGTCGCAATCCTTTCTTTTCGTCTTCAACGGTTTGTGTTTCGGCCTAATAACCTGCCCGTTAATCGCGGCAGTTGACGGTTGGACAAGAAACGCTAGCCCTAGCGAGCAACGTCAACTCTTCGGTTGATGGTTTCGCCTGTAAACTTTCGGTTGTTGGCTGGCGTTCTGGATTATCATTATCCACCTGTTTTCTACTTCAAATTTGCTAAGGATGCTCCTGAAGAAAGACGCGTTGACAAAACCCGATTAGCGGAGAGCACCTAGCCAATTACGCTTCCTAGGCTTTCTCACAAACATGCTGCGGGGGGCAGGAATCTCCTTTCCTTGACTTGTCCATCCACGCATTGGATGTAGTTCTTCATCTAGCACTGTAAAAGTCAATGGAATGAATGCTAGCGGAACAGAGGGACTTGTGTCATCTAAGACCATCAGAGTCGCCGTGTATTTCCCGGGTGGATACCTGAAGGCAATCTTGTGAGCCCAAGTTGAACTGTGAGATTTGCGTAACCAGCCAGACCCACGGCCATTGAGCGTGCCGCTCTCCTTATTCGGGTCTTCGGGTCTCCTAATGTTCGTATTGTAGTCCGGCAGCCATTCATACTCTCTTCCCGTATCAAGAATAGTGTTCAATTCCTGTGGTCGAATTTTGGTTGTGAAGTAGCCATTCTTGAGATTGCCTCGATACTGAGCCTTGAAACATAGCGTGCCGCCCACCAAGAACTTGTTCTCTTTCTCGCCGAATATCTTGCCTTCAAAGACTAGCGGTAAGATAGAGGACTTGAAACTCTGCCACAAGTTTGGGGAAGAAGCAAGAAGTAAAATGGAGCCTAAAATTATGACCACAATTCCGATTGCGCCGTAGATTACGGTTTCAGAGGGTATTGGGAAAGATCCCTGCAACATTCCGTGAACTAAGCTTTCAACATAATCCAAGAGTTGCCAACCTATGTACCACGCGATAATGCCCCCGCCTGCTTTGGCGTAGTTCTTCCAAGACAAAACCTATCGGCTACAATGTTGTCTCGACCACACTTAAGACACCCTTTGTCGACCGATTCTTGACTACCGCTTCTCTCAACCGTCATCTTGACGTTGCCCCCGAGCGTCATTCGGTTACGCGCGCATTCGATGTGTGAGCGTGGGGCTGCACCCAAGACTAAACCGCCGGCTTGACTAGGATCCGGTATGTTCGTAGGAGTTTCTGTAAACCGCGGCGGGCTGGGCATTCTTCAAAGCATCCAATGTCCTTGATTATCCCCCATCGGCCGCCAGACCCGTGGCACCATGTGCAGTCAATTTCCTCAAGCTCCTCAATCATAGGTCCAACTCCGCTCGGCGGGCTCTTCGCTCCAACTTGTTACCGATCTTCACCCATGTTTGAAGGCAATCAGGGCACGAATAACCAGCTGAGACCTCAATGCCTCTCGCATGCCAACTGTATTCTATGCTCTCCAATTCCAAGGTACAGGTGCATTCTGGACAAATCATAAGCCTCAGCCTGCCACGGAGGAAGGTTAACCGTAAAGGTGAGTGAATCCCTTCGACAGAGACAGCTGAAAGAAGTGGCTCCTCTCAGAAGGTCCACCGTGTTTCAGTCGAATTCACCAAGATGGTTTCAAAGCGCTAGTCAGGCTTCACTGGGTCTAGTTTTTCGGCTCACCCACAGAATTGAGTCGTCAACTGTGTTACGTATCTCCAGGATTCTATGAAACGGGATTAGTGTCTCATCGCCTTCGTGCGCCTCCTGTATCGTGAAGTAGGATTTGCCGAGTGAATGAATCTCAGAGGCCCTGATTTGCTTCACGTCGCCTGGCGCGCCCCGGTGGCGGTACGTGATGACATAATCGTTAGGGTTCTCCTTCTCATCCCAGCGGAGCCTGTTGAGAACATTCTTCAGAGGATGAACCATACGCCATCTTCAGCTTTACCTATGTCTGCTAGCGTAGGAGGCGGCGTTCTAGATATTGCTCTCGAAATTGGTTGCTGTCAAGTCAGCTTAAAACCCTGACTGGCGCAGGGGTTGTTGGGTTTAGAGAACGTTGGCTAGCCAGAAACTTCTTGACATGTTGAACAAAGCAATTGCTGGGGAGCTTCAAGCCATAATTCAGTACATGTGGCAGCACATCCAGTGGAAAGGAATTGAGCACTACGCGGTCAGCAAAGGATTCGAGGAAACCGCGATGGCAGAAATGAAGCATGCCGAGAAAATTGCGGAGAGGCTCTGGTACTTGGGAGCAAAACCAACAATCCAACCCGCCCCCATCTTCGTTGGAAACACCCTCGAAGAAATGATTCAATCCGACGTCAAAGCAGAGCTAGAAACAATTGCCCTGTACAAAGAAATCATGGAACAGGCACAAAAGGAAGGCGACGTGGCCACAAAAGAGATCTTTGAAGAGATAGAAGAAGACGAAGAAGAACACCACGACTTCTTCTCAAGCCTACTCGAAAAATAAGCGCCCCCCCTTCGCATTCACGATAATGCGCCCCAGTGTTCGCGCCACGAGAATCTAATGGCGTTCGAAGAATGCAACTATCTCCTACGAGGAGAGTCAGCAAAGTCCATGAATCGTCCAGAACCCTTCACGTGTAACCATCTTCGAGGTACAGTAAATGAACAAATACTTGCCACAAGCTTTTCTTCAACAGGTCCACTAAGAGCGGCGATAGCCATGTATCCAGAACCTTCCCGCCGCAATTGCCCCAAATGTGCCCGGTGCGGCGGATGCACACAATGGTCAAACGGAAGATGGTTCTGCTTGTTCTGTAGAATCTACTACTAGGCATCGGTTTGGTGCTTGATTGCTGATTGGGCAAACAGTTGTTTGCATCAGTCTTGCGGTGTGACTAGGTTTCATGGTTCCAATACCTTATTAGTCCGCTTGCGGGGGGTTTCCCGAACCGGTGTTAAAGTTGAGTGAATACTACTTGCCAGGCGCAACAACGATCGGCATCGTCTGCAAAGACGGCGTAATACTCGCTGCCGAACGGCGCGTCACATACGGATATTTCGTCATGAGCAAGAGCGGTAAGAAGGTCTTCAAGATCGCTGACAAGATTGGCGCAGCATGCGCCGGCATAGTTGCTGACATGCAAATCCTGACCCGCGAGGTCGCCGCCTACCTCAACCTCTACTCCTACGAACGGGAGCAAAGCGTGACCGTCCGCACAGCCGCCAAGCTGATGGGTAGCATGCTCTTCGAGCGACGCTACTTCCCATACCTCACGCAAACAATCGTTGGCGGAATCGACGAGGGCGGCCCGAGATTGTTCGTTCTCGACCCGTTGGGATCAGTTATCGAAGACAAGTATACAGCGGTGGGCTCCGGGTCGGAAATCGCCATGGGTCTTCTTGAAATCGAATTCAAGGAAGGCCTCTCCATTGAGGAAGCGAAGGGTCTTGCAAGGAAGGCCGTGAAGGCTGCTTCGGCCCGGGATATAGGCAGCGGCGAAGGCCTTGACATGCTCATCATAACAAACAACGGCGTGCTCGAAGAACAAGAACTGCCCGCCAAGTAGCCACCGAGCACCCTTATTTCAAAGGAAGATTCCTCGCAGCCAGCCAGCGAGCCCTATGCTCTCCAAGAGCGACGTCGAAAAAATCCAGGCCGAGTTACTCTCCTACGACAAGGCAAGGGAGAAACTTCAAACATTAACCCGTAACGCGACTAGGCTATGCAGCTGGGCGATAATACAAGTTCACCGCGGAAAACTTGGCGAAGCCACCAAAACCCTCAACGAAGCAAAACGCTCACTCGACGAACTCCAAAGTCTCCTCACCGCCCACTCTGAGCTGCCGCAATTCGGGCAAGTTCTCGTCGCTTTCCAAGAGTACGCGGAAGCAAAACTACTCTTCCACTTGAAAAAGAAAGGCACCATAGCATCCCTGCAAGACGTTGGCACTAGCAGCACGGCCTACCTCCTCGGCATGTTAGACTTCATCGGCGAAATGCGCCGAATGATCCTCGACGCGCTCAGGCGGGGGGACGCTGACCAAGCTCAGAACCTACTTACGAAGATGGAGGGCCTATACGAAGAACTCATGTCCCTCGACCGAACATCAATCCTTCCTAACTTTCGAAGAAAACTTGACGCAGCCCGAAGGATACTAGAGACTACACGCGGCGATGTAGCAACCGACCTGCGCCGCGTCTCCCTGGAAAAAGCACTCCGCAGCGTAGAACGCAAGCTTAGTTCCAGCGGCAAAACCAAACGCGGTTGAAATGCCAATCCGGATCCCCAGCAGGATCACCCCTCGCGCAGCGATAGCCCTTCAGAAGAAGCTCGCGCCACTCGTCAGTGAGACCAGCGACCTTTCAGAGAAGGTTACCTGCCTAGTGGGTTGCGATGCGACATACTTCCGCGGGGCGACTGTAGCCGCAGCGGCGCTCGTCGATTACGATAACCTTGCACTTCTCAAAACCAAGTGCCTTAGGGAGCGGACTAGGTTCCCCTACATCCCTGGCTTGCTGGCATTTAGAGAAGGCCCTGCTGTACTGCGAGCGATTCGAGCATTGAGAACCAAGTCATACGTTTGCCTAGTGGACGCGCATGGGTTAGCCCATCCACGAAAATTCGGCTTAGCTTGCTTTGTCGGCGTAGCTTTGAACCGTCCCACAATTGGAGTGGCAAAAAGCCTGCTCTATGGTTGGGTTCGGGGAAAACAGGTAGTTGATCGTGAAGGTTATCCGATCGCAGAGCTCGTCCCGTTGCCGCAAAGTGGGAAAACTGTCTATGTGAGCGTCGGGCACAAAGTATCCTTGAAGGACGCCGTGGAAATTATCAAACACTGCCTTACCACACGAGGGCCGGCTCCAATCATCTTCGCACACGATGAGGTAACGAAAAGCAAATGGCAACTCAAGAAATCAAACCCAGCCTCTTAATCACACTTGGTTCTGCTAACATGCCGGTCCATGCCGGTTAGTTAACTCGCCTGCATCGACTTGGCATCTTTTGACTGCTACCATCGCTTCAATTGCAGGCGCGACGGGACTGAACCTCAGCCCTCTCGCCAGAATGTTTCTGGCGGCATTTACGTCGCGGTCTACCGTGAACCCACACGAAGGGCACTTCAGCGTTCGGTTCTCTTCGGGTATTCGCGTCATGCGCGACCCACATATCGAACACTTCGCAGAGGTGCCTTGGGGGTTTACGTAGATTACCGGGATGCCCTCCCAACGGGCCTTGTACTCGATCTGTCTTTGCAGTTCCGCAAAGCTCCATGAATTCAGACGGGCACGGTATTCACTGCCTTGGCCGTTGCCGCTACGGTAAAGCCTCCGTATGCCCGTCAGTTTCTCCATGGCTACCGCATACTGCTTGTGTTTTGCATTTTCGACTATTCGCTTGGAAGTTTGGTGGAGAATTTGATGGACTCGGTTCCTTTCCTTCCGTCCGTATTTAGCGAAGATTTCCCGCCTAACGCTACGGTCGTTCCTTTTGACGTGCGATTTGATTTCGCGGTAAAGCTCCTTTATCTCTGTTCCTCTAGCGAGATTAAACACTTGAATCGAGCGATCAGACGCCGCGGACGTTACGTTATTCAGGTTTCTGTCCAGCGCTATGGCTCCCTTCGGGTAAATTGTGACAAGTTCTTTCGCGTAAGTTATCGCTAATCTACTTTCGGTTAATGTGATCGAACGTGGAATCAATCCAGGGTGCGAAATGATGGAGGTCGTGTGAGCATTAAGTGGAATGCTGATGGATTGACGATGCCTTAGAGGCAGGAGCAATTTGCCATTCCTGATTTTGAATCCATAACATGTTACGAGCTGCAACCGTCGAGTATAGGGCTCCTTCGCATGTCGGTTTTTTCGCGATAAGCCTTCAGAGAAAGCGACTTCATGCTGGTTAAGTTCTGAGCCAACCCGATTCGGATACAGTCGTTGAGCATATTCCGGAATTGCTCTAGCAGGTTCAGTAGGTCTTTGCTTGGTGTGTACGTTTGCTGAACTGCCTTTAATGCTCGCAAGGCGGGAAAGGCTTACCTTCACGGAAACTTAAGATGAAGAGGCAAGTGAAAGTATAGCAAGTGGTTGGATTCGGGATGAGCCGGCAAGTTGGCGGAACGCGGGAGGTCAAGCCAAGCCTGCTGATTACGTTGTATAAGTTAATTGAAGTTGGTGCCTATCCGGACGAGGTGATTTTCACAACAAGCGAGCTAGCAAAGCTTCTCGGCGCGTCCCAGCAAACCGCCTCCCGGCACTTAATTGAACTTGAAAAGATGGGGCTAATTCACCGCGTCCGCTTGGGCAGGCGGGAATCGATCAAGATTACCACTGGCGGCATCAAACACCTCGACAACATGTTCCTAACCTTGAAGCGGGCTTTTGAGATGAAAAAAACTGAAGTCGTGTTCGAAGGCACCGCCTTTTCGGGGCTAGGGGAGGGCGCATACTACACGAATCAGGAGGGTTACCGGAAACAGTTCACTGAGAAACTAGGTTTTCAGCCTTACCCTGGGACGTTGAACCTTCGAGTACGGAAAGAGAACCAGGAAGAAGTGCGCATGCTTGAGGCTTCACCATTCATACTCATTGAAGGCTTTACGGACGGAAACCGGAGCTTCGGCCCTGCAAAATGTTTCCACGGAAAAATCGCCGACAAAATAGAAGGAGCCCTAATCTTCCCCGTTAGAACCCACTATTCGGGGGACGTAGTTGAACTCATCTCACCCGAACAGCTGCGAAAGGCGTTGCACGCAAAAGACGGGGACACAGTCAAAGTTAGGGCGTTTACCTCAGTTCCTAAAAGGCCTGCCAGCTAACCGGCACATACCGAGGAACATTACATCTATTCGCACGTGAATGTGTTGGTCAGGATACACATTCAATGGTAAGGTGTCCTACACCCGAATGCCAGTCCGAAGTAATCGAAACCGAGTTGGCTGTTAGCGGAGTTCTTCAGAGAGCTTCTGCCTGAGCGACGAGGAGCTTGCATATTTCTCATGATCGAATTTTGAGAGTTTCACGATCTGAATCTGTAGCTTGTGCCTTTCAATGATTTCTCGTACGGTGTTCTCTAGTTTTTCTTGATCGTAGCCAAAGGCTACTATGTTTGGCATGACCTCCATCAAGACTTGCTCAAAACCAAACCCAACGTCCTCATAACCCAAGATTGCTTTGTCAACGGGCTTTAGGCCCTCGACGAGTGCCCGTCTATCATTTTCTGGGTAGAGGGGTTTGCGGCCCTTCAACACTTCAACCGTCACATCGGTCGCGACAACTGCGACCAGGACGTCGCCGAGAGACTTCGCTTCGCTCAATGCAGCTAAGTGGCCTAAGTGAAGGACATCATAAACTCCGCCGGCCAAGATGACTTTGATTTGGCTGCGGCCTTTATCTGTCAAAGAGTAGTGGAGGTCGCCGCTCTCATCCTTCGTCAGATACCCGAGGTTTAGGAGATGTTGAAGTTCAGACCTGCCCGCCGATATTTCAAACTCTTGCTTGGTGAAAGGTCCGTGCCTGAGCTGCAAAAGGTATGCTGCTTTGATGAAGGATTTTAGATCCTCTGAGCTCATCACGACACAGCCGCCAAATATACTCGCGCCCTAGAGACAAAACCTCCACTAAAGGGCTTATTGGGTTTCTGTCTCAGTTGTAGTCAAGTTAAGGAATTTCAACGCGTCGAGCAACCCTTCTGCATATGCGATTGATGCCAACGCTGTTGTGGGTTTACCGCTCGTGAGATAGAAGCGGGCGTCTTGCAAATAGCGATGTATGGCGTCTGAAACTTTTGCGATGTTCGCAACTTCTACCATTATGCCTTCTTTCAGGGGATTATTTTGTTGAAGGGCCTTTTCCATGGTAGCGATGTATCTGCGTGCGCGTTCCGCCGGGTCTTCGCTATGCTGGCTCATTGCCTTATTGTCACCAGTTCTTTTCGTGCTCCGCAGAGTAGTTCAAGCGCTTCTGCTTCAACAAAATGGAGTTGGCCTGGGAAAATCATGACGTAAGGTGGTCCCCCGAATTCAGTTTGCTCCAGTTCTGAGACGGTGCCAGCTTTGATTTTCATGTCGGGTGCTTCGAGGCGGGAGATTCCCACTGCCAGCGTTTCGGTGCCGATTGGACTGTCTGAGCTCTGCTTGGAGGCGTTGAGGAGTTGTCTTAGGGCTTCGGGGATTGTGATGTGGCGTTTGTTCTCGACATCCACTTCCAAGAGCACGAGCGAATGCAGCCCCGAAGAGAAGTTGCGCTTTATGGCTAGGTGGACGCTTTCAGGAAATTCCCCCTGCCAAGAAGCGGGGATGGTTACGGTTCTGCCGAACTTGTACGACTGCAGCCCCGTTGCGCCTGCGGCTGCTGAGCCAACAGAGGCCGCGTGAACTATGTTCGTTCGGACCCCAGCTCTGTGTGCGCGTAGTCGCAGGTCCACATGGGTCGTTGCAATCATGGGATCACCTGGAACTAGAAATCCAACCTTCCCAACCTTAGCCTTGGACAGTATTACCTGCTCGGCTCGTTCTTCGACGTCAACGCGTGAGAGAACCTGCACCGCTTTTCCTACGGTTTTCATAAGATTCTCCAGGTTCAGGCCGGGCATCACACTGGTATAGAATTCCGCAAAGAGATAGGCGCATGATTTCGCCTCCGTTAGGCCTCGAAGCGATAGCCCAAATTCGTCGTGTAGGCCTAGACCGATGAAGACTAGCTCTGCCAACGCAAACCACTCTGGCTTGACCTTTACGCGAACAAGGCTTTAATGCGTGGGGAAACTTTCAGAAGCTTCCGGTGGGTCCGTAGCTCAGCCAGGTAGAGCGGCGGATCGGGCACGAGCCGAAGCTCTTAGCAACCTGAGGGATACCCGAAGGTCGAGAGCCATCAAAGGCCGACAGGGTTCAAATCCCTCCGGACCCGCCACCAATTGCGACGGCTGAACTCCGGAAACAAGCCCGCACCCTGAAGGCTAGCGTGTAGGGGATGCGTAAGCTTACGCAAACCACCCGCAGTGGATAACTAGGCACCATCCACACTGGTTCGCACGTCAACTGGCGCTCTTGTCCCTCGACATGGCGCGGGCCTGCAAACTGATTCGTATTGGGGGATTGAGGCGTAAAACGAGCCGAGGGTTACCTTCGCTTGGCACCGTTTGGCACCACCCCTCAACGGGTGGATCCACCCTGTGAAAAAGAATACGAGATTTCATCTTCTCGCATCCGATTTGCATTTAATGCCTAATGCCGCGGCGATTTCAGCCTCGGTCATTCCTGTGATTTCGATGACTTTCACGTTCGAATGGATACCAGCAACTAGCTGAACATTCGAGGATGATATTCGGAGCCTCTTGGACAGCCATCTTACGATCTCGCGATTGGCTTTACCTTTCACCGGGGGCGCAGCGACATGGATTGTAAGTGTGCCATCCGGCTCGCAGAGCAATTTGGTCTCGCTTCTCAGCGGCTTCACGTGCACCGTTAATCTGACACCATTCGACACTGGTCGCGTATGCATACCACCGCCTCACTCGTCACCCGTCTATACGTACCAGTAAATTGGGGTCAGAATCCCCTCCCCCGCACCAACCTGACTACAGGCGCGAAGGCTACGTTTCAAGCGGGTCGCGGGCCTTGGGTCTCGAAGAGCCCATGAAGTGGGCAATTTAAAGAGAACGAATAGCTTCTTTCCAATGCAAAGACAAGCAGGTTTGCGAGCGGGCATCGCAATTTGAACCGTCGTTCTTCTGTGTGTTTGGTACGCCCTAGCCCTAACTCACGGTAGCCGCCGAATAACCAAAGCTGTTCACTGTTGTCAGTCATTAAATTTGAAGACGTTATAATTAATTTTCGTTGCTATACCTAGCGTGGTTCCCCATTAATTTTTCTTGTCAGATATTGCCTGTTCTATTCCCTGTTTGAATGCATTTAGAACACTCGGTATAACCTCAAAGTATAGAAGATGTTCCTCGTCAGGATGCGGTTCTCCGTAGTGCATTATGGACTTGGATTCTAATGTCAGACCGAGCCAACTTGAGAGTATCAAGCTAGCCGCCCAGCAAAGGTTCTCAAAAGTTATCGAGGGGGGCCTTCCGTCGTTGTTAACTCTTTGATACTTTGAACTCAATTCAGCGCATAACCTCTCGGATAACTCCCTTAGCGTCTCGAAAGCCGTTGAAGCAGTATCTCCCTTTTCAGAATTAAATTTCCGAGCCAAACCCGTTAAGTTGATACCTGTTGGATTTCTCGCGTCGAGATAGAAGATGGCAGGTTTTTTCGATGATCCTTTATTGGTAATCATACAAACGTGTGAGCTGATGCCGCCTTTAAAGAACTTCGAAGGTGTGTGGGTCTAGTGGTGCGCGCGCACACACACACTTTTCAACGCTGCTCGCTTCGCTCGCAGAAAGCTAGACGTTTCTTCATGGTGTGATACGTTTGGTTTGCTGTGTTCCAGTACTGGACGCGTGAATCCAGAGGCACTCGGTCCGGAACTCTCAGCTGGATTTTACTGGAAACGGGTATATTGACTCGATTTAATTGACGATAGCAGTGGCAATACCGTGACTCTAGAAAGAATTAGACGATTCCAAGCCTTGATGAAGTCGGATCACATAGACGCATCAATGATAAAGACCGTCTCATCGTTCACGTATTTCACGGATGTGCAGTGGCTCAGACCCGGATTGATCATCCCAGCAGAAGGCGACCCAGTCGCGTTTATCCCCAAACATGAAGTGGAAATTTTCATTGAAAGCAGCTGCATCAAACACGTTGTACCCTACATGGGCGTCGACGAGTTGATGAGAGGCGTAAGCAGCACAATAAGAAACAATGGATACAGAAAAGTAGGTTTTGACATGAGCGTTGAAAGAGACGCTTACGAACTCTTCTTCAACATGTTCAAAAACCTTAACCCCAAAACGGAGATAGTCGACGTCCACTCATTGATAATGCAGCTCCGCATGATCAAAGACACAACGGAAATAGAGAGTATTAGGCATGCAGCCCGCGCCACCGACAAGGCCATGGAGACAGCATTCAACGCGATCAAAGTCGGAGCAAGCGAGCTTGACATAGCCGCCGAAGCCACCTATACCATGATGAAGAACGGCTCGGAGCATCCTCATGTCTACGTGAACACGGGCCCAGTTCCAAGACTCCACGCAGAACCTCGATGCGACGTGAAGGTTGGAGCCGAAGACGCCGTCACGATAACCCTTGCTGCAGACTACCGGAACTACTACAGTAACGAAACCAGAACCTATATGTCTCCAGGAGCTCCGAAGGAGAAATTCAACGCTCTCCAAACATTAAATGAAATCCGTAGCTCCATCAAAGAGAAACTCAAACCTGGAGTTGTGCTAAGCACAATAGAGGAAGAGATTGGAAAAGCTCTGAGTGCCCAAGGTTATGCAGAGAACTATGTGAAAGGTTTCGCCCACGGTGTAGGTCTGCTAGTAGAGGAAGACCCCATCACAACAATAATCATACCCCACAGGAGACAAGTACTCAAGGAGAACATGGTGATCTCCGCGATACATGCACCCCTAACAGTTCCTGGCATCGGAGCAATGAAGACTGAAGACACGTTCCTCATAACATCGAACCTACCAGAGCAACTTACAACATACCGCAAAGAATCCATCTAACGCTAACCACAAAACCCCACCCGTGCTTTCCGTAATTGATTGTGCGCACCATGAATGGCACACCAGCGAATACACACACCACGCTCCAGGCAGTCAGGAGGAAGTGAACCGTCGTTCTGGTAATTTGTGTGTGTGTGGGTCCAATGGTGCGCACACATACAGAACTGTGAAATTCATGACTAGATCTCTGTCTTGATGTGGGCTGGAAGGATGGGCTGGCTGAACGATGTCTACGGACAGACGATTGTGACACGAACCGATTGGTGGAAGGCGTTGCCTCGGAAGATCTACTCGGAACTTCAGAAACTCGAATCCGACCAATCATGGTTCGAAGTCTACAAGATTGAACCCGACATCTACGTCTTCTACGAGTCTGGCCAGTACGAGGAAGCGATATCCTACCTTGTAGTCGGAAATGGAAAGGCAGCCCTAATCGATACTGGATGCGGGATAGGCAACGTAAAGCTGCTCGCTGAAGAGTTCACACAATTGCCCATCGTGGTCGTGAACACACACAGCCATTACGACCACGTAGCACAGAACTATATGTTCGACGAAATTGCACTGTTTGATGCACCGAACGCACGCCAAGCCGCCGAGCACGGTTACACCAAGACCGAGATGTCTCGCCTTCTCGCGGAAGGAATGCTTTGGAAGACTCTGCCTCAGAATTTTGATTCAGAGAACTACCACGTGCCCCCCTTCACGGTGACCTCATGGCTGAAGGATGGCGATATTATCGATCTGGGAGACAGGAAGCTGGAGGTCATTCATACCCCAGGCCACAGCCCTGACTCCATATGCCTGCTCGACAGAGAGGCTAAGCTGCTCTGGACAGGGGATACTTTCTACACTGGTGCAATCTTCGTTCACCTGCCAGGTAGCGACCTCGACCTCTTCATCAATAGCTACGAGAAGCTGATTGCTCTCTCTCGTCTTTACGAGAGACTTATGCCCAGCCACAACGAACCCTGGGTTGACAAGACGATTCTTGAGGACGTCCTTCAAGGGGCCCGAGAGATTAGGGCTGGCAGGACAGGATACACCGAAGACCTCGAAGGCACTAGGATCCGTAGGTACGACTACTCACGTTTTTCAATCATAACCAAAGCCCGATGAGTAAGCCAGACCTAGCGCCTGGCTCCTCTAACCCATTTCTCAAGCACGTCTCGAACGTGCGTTTAGCCGCTATCGTGCCAGTTGGGTAAACCTCTAGAAGCTGCGATGATGTATGCTATGGCGGGAGTAACTATGAGCGAAGACAAAGGCACTGTTTTGGCTAAGATGGACGCCGCAGCGGAGGAAGCCGAAAAGGAGCTCGCAACGCTGGACCAGAAAGCTGTTGAAGTCTTAGCCGTCTGGTGGCTAAAGTGGTACGTCACTGCGGGACACAAACGTTTGGGCAGATTGCTCGTAAAGATAGCGAGGTCAGGAGCTAAGAAATGAACGCTGCCGAATTTGCTTAGAACGCACCATCTTTGAAATGTACGGTTTCTATTTCGCTGAGTTGAATCCGAGTTGACAGGTAAGGCGTTTGCATTTTTCGCTTCGAGAACAATCATCGTTCACCTCCTCACCTATGTGATCGCGGGCATCGTGGCTTACTGGGTTCAATGGGGCGGTGTGTATGGTGGAACTGCAATGCAAACGTACATGAAAGCTCCAAGCGAATTCGCCCCGTGGGTCATTCCTTCCCAGGTTCTGCGGGGATTCATTTTGGCGGTAGCGCTCTACCCGTTTCTCGGCAGAATTCTTGAAATGAAACGCTGGGGTTGGCTGTCCGTCTCCTCACTCTACCTACTCATTGGGACAGTAGCTGGAAGCGGCGGTATCATCGAACACATCGTCTTCACAACTACTCCCGTACTCTTCACTTTGGAAACGCTTCCGGAGATAACTGCGCAAGGGTTGATGTTCGGATATCTACTGGTGTACTGGGAGCAGCGGTCGCATCGGAAATGAATTGTCTATTTAAACCGTCGTTGGTTTGACGTTGTGTGGCACCATTGGTGTGTCGCTGAGTGAACCCACGATATTGGTGGGTTCGTATCCCACCGGCCCCACAATTGCTCGCTATGAGAGATAATTCATTGGCCTCAAAGGTACGCTGTTTCGCGTCTAGCGATTTTGAAAACGAGAATTTCATCTTTTGTCAGTGTTGCGTACAGGATTCTATAGTCGCCAACTCTGACCCTGTAGGCATTTGGTGCTCCTCTGAGTTTTCTGCAACCTGCGGGATAAGGCGTTCGGGAGAGTTCGGATATCTTCTCTTCGAGCCGCCTTCTTACGTCTGAGGAGGTTTCCCGAAGAGCTTTCGCTGCCTTGCGTGACAGAAAGACCCTCAACGCTTGCGGGTCCTTGATTTAAGCGGCCTGAAAGTGACAGTCCTGCCTTCGCGATGCTCCTTCATCGCTTCCTCAAGCGCCTTCTTATCGTCAGCTGTCATTTCTTCCCCGAGTACCTCTTCTATTGCTTCAAGCCTTTCCCTAATGAGATGAAGCTCCTTTTCGAGAATTAGCTTCGACATGGCAACTTAACAATCCGGCTCCCGTCTTTAAATCGTTCTCCTCAAGTGCCAAACCAGACAGCGCACCCAAGGGTTGTTTGATTTCCGTTACTAGCCGTCTAGTGGTGGAAGAAGTTGTCTGAACCCACTATGTCGTGGGTTCGTATCCCACCGGCCCCACCATGATCATGTCGAGCTTCAAAGATGAAGTGACTGTCAGTTGCAACGCGTCTGCCCATGCAAGGTTGATTAGGAGGTTTACTGGTATACTGGTGTGGAAGCGCATTGGCTAAGGTCAGCCTATACATAGACGACACCGCGTGGAAGCGTTTCCGTGAGCAGGTGTTCGCGAGGCACGGAACGTTACGCCAGTTGAGCAGCGAAGTGGAGGGCCTCATCTACTCTGAGGACATTGAGAGGATCTTGGCGATGGGCGCGAAGAAAGTTGGTATTCCAATAGGACGAGAACTGACGCCTTCAGCAATCAAGAAGGCTAGACCGAAACTACGAGGCGCAGTTGCAGAGAAAATAGTGAGACAAATGAGAGATCAGCGCCATGCCGGACGCCTACCTAGATAGTAGTGCTCTAGTCAAGCGCTACGTCCAAGAGCCTGGCACGGCTGCAGTCGATATCATTTTTGATAGGGCCTCGGTAGGCGCCATTGCCATCGCAACTTCGGTCTGGAACCTAGGAGAAGCGTTTGGTGTCTTCGACCATAGGCGGCGAAGGAGACTGCTTACCGAGCATGAATTTCGTCTAGCCGTACAGAACTTGACAAGCGAAGTGCTTGGGCTAATGCGAGACGGGGCGATGCAGGTCTACCCAGTCCGCACCGCACTGCTGACAGAAGCATGGGCCATAGTTCTTACACAACACCTGTACCAAGCAGACGCACTGCAAATCGTCACCTGCAACGAATCGAAATCAAAGGTCCTGATTACTAGCGACCAAATGCTTCAAAGAGCAAGTGAAGGTCTTGGTTTGAAGGCACTCGATCCCGACGGACAGGAGGGTGAAATACGAGACCTCTTCGGATAGACCACGCACAGCATGGCTTCTTCGAACCCTCGCCACCCGTGGTTTGAATCTCTCCGAGCGGACGATATCGATATCATCTGAGGGAGAGGATTCAGCAAGGAGCGGCGAGGAAAGGTTGCGAACCCGCTATGTCGTGGGTTCAAATCCCACCGGCCCCACCACTTTAGTGGGTCGTATTGAAACGAATATGGACGGCCAGGGACTAATTCGTTTTCTTTAGGTTTGCGTTGTCTTCATCGAATGATACTTGTAATTGTGCAAGTACAGCATCTTTCGTTCTCTGCTCGTCAGCTCCCTCAAGACGAAAATCTCCTACTACAGTTATTGCTGTCTTGTTGCCTTTTGGTACGTAGTACACGAAAGCTCTGGAACCTGCCGTCGGGCCTTCAAGATGCTCCTGCACAAAACCGAATGGCGGATACAAAGTATTCGTTATTTTCGTTCTCACCAGCTTTCCCATAATGTTCCTTTCTCCTGTTATCACGACTGCGTTCCCGGTTAATTCCCTGCTCAGGAGCTTCATGCTAGAATGTTGATGTTGATCGGACGGAAGATATTTCCAGATCTTATCGATTGGCGCGTCGAAGATGCTGCCCTCATCGAACAGATATACCATACACTCTCACCAGCGAATGTCGGTTCGAAACAGAACTATTTGAGGATTAGGGGACGGTACGGTCTCTTCTGAGCTGTTCTGAAAATCAATATTTGCGACCCTGATTTTTCCATTGGGAGTTATCGGATATGTTCTTGCTTTGGGAACGGCGGTCGCATCACACATGAATTGCCTATTTGGATCAGACTTTCTTACAGCCTGAGAGTTAACTCATGAAGGTTCTTGATCGGTTGCTCTTCTACGCCAACCATAGTACCTTGTCTGTCAATTAGAATCGCCTCCATGCCAACGGAACGTGGCCCTGTCAAATCCCATTTGGGTTCGTCGCCTACGAAAAGGCAATCGCCTGGAAGGACTCCTAAAGTCGCCATTGCAAATTGAAAGATCCGTTCAGATGGTTTTCTCCAACCTATGTCTCTGTCAAGCAGGACAAAATCCATGTACGAATCGAGGCCGAGCCGTTTTATCTCGCTTCTCCATGAGACCGCTGGGCTACCCCATGAGGTGTTAGAGACGATGGCGGTCCTAAACCCTCTTGATCTTAATTCTTTGAGTGCAGGTAACGTATCCTCGTAACACTTGCCTCTTGCGAATATTGCTGCCATGAAGCGCTTACACATTTCCATCAAAAGCTCATCGGTTGCGATTGGGGCTTCGAGGCCAAAGATTCGTGTTAGTCGCTCCTCAAGAGGCCGGGAGTGGTAATCTGCAGATTCGTGGTTTTCCTCCCTGCCTCGTAGGCGAATTAGCTCTGGTGTAACTGTGAGAAGGCCTTTCTCGTCAAGATAGAGTTGGACTTCTCCAATCGCCTGTTTGAGGATAGATGGGAAGTCGGACATATCGTAATAGTGCGCTAAGGTTCCACCCAAGTCGAACAGAATTGTGTTCCTCAACTTAATGACCAAACCCATCTTTAATGAATGGTTAGAGTTGCAAGCGTCATTAGTGCGCCTGCTGTGATTGGCATTGTGAGATTGTCATCGGGCATGTCGAGAACCTCCATGAGCATGGCCGATGTTGAGCCTACAAAGGCTACGAATGGAGAGACGATCACAACCGATAGGAGGAGGGAGGCCATTAATCCTGCTATTGAGCCTTCCAGCGTTTTCTTGCGCGTAATATGCCTACGACCAAATTTTCCCCCGACGTAGGCTGCGACAGGGTCGCCGACGGCAACGATACCGATCGACGCGTAGGCAATCATCTTGGGAAAGAGAAACAATGCGAGAATGATTCCTACTACCAGGTATAACGGTCTAATCATGAAATGCGTCGTTTCGTTAGGACGGCTCATCCTCAACGTGAATGCTGTGATGATCGGCAATCGATGGCCTTTGAGTCGCAGCAATTCCTCCAGAACGTAAATAATCGTAATTATGAGCAGTGCTATCAGAATCACGGCCTTGGAGGTTATTTCAGCAAGGACCGGGACCAGTAAGGCTAAGAGATGAACGACTTTCCGCAAGTTTTCAGTCAAGATGTGTACTCTCTTCGCTTTGAGCCTCTCAGAGAACTGCGAAGTAAATTATGAGTTGCAGCCATGTCGTGGCTACGGTCAACAACGCTCCAGCGAGAACCTGCTCTGTCGTATGCCCCCTCAATTTTATTCTCGCCCATCCAACAGGAACAAGGAGACTAAGGAAAATAGCCGCCCAGATTCCCAGACCATAGATCAAAACAGTCACAGGGCCTGCAATGCCTGAGGCATGAACGCTGATCTTCCATCGGAGAGTTATGAGCATCATTATCAGAGTGTTGCCCGCATAACAGAGCATCAAAGCTGTAACTATTGTAGGAGCTCTCAGCAGCAATAACGCCACACTACCAACAAGGTAGCTCGATATTGCTCCTTCGAAGACTTTTGCTCGTTCTTTTTTCTCCGAGACGTAGAAATCCGATATTAGGCCGCGCTCTGAAAGTTCATAGATAATCGCAAGCGGGATCAAAGTTCCAAATGTGAAACATATTCCCATCAGTACGAGAAAGTTCTGCGTGTTTTCCCGGTACATTAGGATGAGGAACGTGAATGCGGCTATTACTGCCGGGTTAAACACCAAAGAAACTATTGAGGCTGTGTTTTCGGATGTCATAAAGAAACTCGGGTCTTGTCATTTTAGTGCTTCTTTCTTCGCGTAGAAATCTCTTTGCGGGGATAATGCGTCGAAAAGGTAAGTTTCGAGGTAGGGGGTGCCTCGTGCAATATGGTGAGCCATGTTTCTGGCGATGCCGGGGCCCATCATGAAACCCTGGCCGCATAAGCCGGCTGCAATGTAGAAGCCGCTCACGTTGGGGGCTTCTCCGATTATTGGCAACCCGTCAGGTGTCATGGGGTAGAGTCCCCGCCATAGCCTGCGGATGACGAGATGTTTGAAGCTAGGAATCAAGTCCAGCAGCCTTTTCGCAATAATGGGCAGAAACTGTGACGTGCCTCGCCTGTCCTCGCCTGGAATTATGGGGGATGGGGTGTAACAGAAGATCACGGAGCCGTCATGCGTCTGTCCGAAGTAGAAGTTGGCGGTCTTCCCTTCAGGTCCAGGCCGTATATCAACCACCAGGGGGTCTAGGAATTGGCTCACTGGCATAGATATTCCCGCTTCATGGGAATCAGGAGATACAGGAACAGGCACGTTAACGGTGGCAGCGATTTGGCTTGCCCGAGAGCCAGCTGCATTCAGAACGTAATCCGCTGAAACAATTCCCTTGTCGGTTTTCACGCCGACTACCCGATCGCTCTTCACAAGTACTTGTTCGACGCTTTCCCCTAGCCGAAACTCTACTCCCAACTTCTTGCATTCCTCGCTGAGCGATGAAGCGAAGAGGAGCGGCGAAGCTTGCCCATCCTCACTTGAGAGTGTTCCGCCCCTCAGTCCGTCACCATTTATTCCCGGGATGACCTTTTTGATGCCGTCGGCGTCGAGCCAGTCGATTTTCAAACCGTACTTGTGCTGTATGGGGAACATGCCCTTCAGGAGTTTCTCGTCTTGCTCGCGGTAGACTGGGAAGCAGTATCCCCCCATCTTCCAGCCAATCTCAGTCCCCGTTTTCTCCTTCCATGTTGAGAATATCTTTAGGCTGTCTTTGCAGAGGGCTATCTTGGCTGGTTCTGAATGTGTTGCCCTGATCCCGCCGATTGCTGCCTTGAAGCTTCCTTGCGCCGGGGCAGGCTCCATATCCACTACTGTAACCTGCATGCCTTCTTGGGCTAGGAAGTAGGCGGACGGCAGTCCAACTGCCCCGGCTCCGATCACTACTATGTCCGTCACGTTCGTTCCTCCCCGAGAAGAGCTGTTAACGGCACCTCCATCGTGAACGGCCGCTTCACATATCCAGTCACGGAATCCAACGGGATGCCTTGTTCCTGGAAAACTTGCTTGACCAGATTTTCACAGGTCTTCCCATTGCATGCACCCATACCGCAACGGGTGGCGGCCTTGATGGCGTTCAGGTCTCTGATGCCCATCTCTACTAGCCTAGTGATCTGCTTCCTGCTTACTCGTTCGCAAAGACATACCATTACCTCATCATTCGCCGAACCGTATTCTGATGTGACAGGCAATCCTTGTTCTGGCGTTTGAATTCTGATGCCTGCAACTTTTGTTGCAAGCTTCGAATCCACTTCGACCTGCACCATTCTCCTTTTGTCCATCCACTTGAGAGTTCGAACATGTCGCACGGTTCCGACGCCAACATCTTCACCTTCGAAGCCGGTGAGCGTGACTTCGTTTCCGATTCTCACGGTGTTGTCGTCGAGCTCCCAAGGGATCCAGACCTGCGCCTTTTTCCCTGTTGAATCGAACCTTCTATCAACCACAGTGATGGCTAAGCCCGGGCACACGACAGTGCACTTCAAGCATCCAACGCATTCCTGATCCCAGCGGGGGAGGGACATGATGCTTTCACCTTCCAACTGAACCCAACCTTTGGGGCAGGCTTCGACGCAGGGGTTGCAGGGAATCTCTTGCACGCACCGAATTACCGGAAAGACCTTTGCCGCATCGTAGTCAGCTTCTTTGAATTCATGAATTGGGCCAGGCTTGCCTCGTAGAACTTCAAGCATCCTCAACCATTCCGGTGGGATAGTGGATTCTCTTCCCATGTCTTGGAGCATTTTTCTCGCGATAATCTTTCCAGAGAACATGGCCGCTGAAGCTTCAGCAATCAATTCAGCGTCACCCGCCTCGTAGGTTGGAATTCTCATCTGCCTGGCTTCTTGCGCCAGTTCGTTAACAGGGTTCAGGCCAACCGCGACTAGCACGGTGTCAACTTCGAACCTCCGTTCAGTCCCATAGATCGGCTTGAACTTCTCATCAATCTGTGTGATCACAATTCCCTCAACACGACCGTTTCCATAGGCTTTGGTTACAGTGTGCGAGGTGTAGACGGGAACTCCAAGCCTCTTGATCTTGTCTAGGTGAACCTTGTACCCGCCAACCTTCGGCAATGCCTCCACCAAGCCGACAACATGAATGCCCGCTTGCAGGGCATGGTACGCGGCGATTAAGCCAACATTGCCACCGCCAATGATGAACACTCGGCTTGAAGGCTTGACAAGGTCCCTGTTCACGAGAGTCTGGAAGGCGCCTGCGCCGAAAACCCCTGGCAGGTCGTGGCCTGGAAATGCCAGAACCTTCTCTCTTGCTCCAGTAGCCGACAAGAATTGTTTTGGTTTAACGAGATGGTATTTCCCGTTACGGAGCACTGCGATCTTGCCGTCAGAGAAAACTCCCACCACTGGCGAGTCTAACCAGACTTGCACATTCTTGATTTCCGCTAATTCCGCCGCGAGCTGCTTGGCTATGTTGATGCCTCTCGTTCCGGCACGGCATTCACGTACGGATCCGAAGAAGTTGTGAGTTTGAAGGGTGAGTTTTCCGCCTATCTCATGCTTGTCGTCGCAAACAATCACTTCCACTCCGCTCTTGCCGAGTTCGAGGGCTGCGTTGAGTCCAGCAGGGCCTGCCCCCGCTATCAGGACATCCACCGAAATTTCTGGAACCTCGACAGGCCTCGCTGGAGTATCGTCGTCTAATAGTTTGGGTAACCCGTCGACCGCGCGAACGTCCATTCCTTGATGGACCGGGGTAATGCATGCTTTCACTGGAATACCATCGGCTATGACTAGGCAGTGCGAACACTGTCCGTTGGCGCAGAAAATTCCTTGCGGCGCACCATCCTTGTGATGATGCCCGAAACAATCTACCCCATACGCGATTAACGCGGAAGATATCATCTCCCCGTCTTTGGCTGGAAGTGATTCTCCCTGCCAGCGAAAACTGATGTCCCGTTTTTGTGGGACTTCCAGTATCGGATGTGAGGAGATTCGTCCGGCTGGGGCGTCCGGGCTCAGCTCCAATCAAAGGCACCAAAGAAAACTTGTCTTATTCCATTAACTAAAGGTGCGTAACCTATTCTATAGAGAATTGGGCCGGAACTCAGTGTGGGTCCTTAGCGCTGAAAAGTCGTCCTGGTTCATCTTTGCTGGTGGGTCTTGCGTCGCCTAGCTATGGCTAGAGCCCCCCCAAGAATCAGTCCAACAACAATTGACTCCAAGGTGAACCCAGGGATTGGGGGCATCGCCTCAGGCACGAAAACCAGAGTCGAACTAGATGTTGGCGATGTCGCACGGGTTGTTGAAGGCGTATTCGTCAGCGCAGAAGTTACGGCGCTCGATGTGCTAACCACGGTTGTCGGCTGTGTAACGGCTGTTGTCCAGGTAGTGGACGTTGGCGTAGTACTGCTGCTTGTTACAGTAGTTGTCTGAGTCAGGGATGGATCAACTGTGAAAGTAGCTAAGGCCGAATCTCCAACCTGAATCCCAGTCACCTTGATCGCGTACATGGCGGCCGTCACGTTAGCAACCACAAATGAGCCAGTAATTGTACCAGCGGAGATAGAGCATGCCGGTGACGAAATGGAACCACTACTGCCCTGCATTGTACAAGTCGAGTCAGTTGGAGCGAAACCGGAACCGGACACGGTAACCGTGGCCCCAGCTTGCGCAGAATTGGGATTCACCGTGATGGATGGAGTCGAAGCCGTTAGTTGGAAGTTGGCTGTCGCCGAATCGCCAGCAAGGCTACCAGTAGCAGTAACCCCATAAACTCCTGCTACGGCAGTAGAAACAACAAAGGTACCCGTCAAAGTGCCGCCTGAGATTGCGCACGCATAACTCGCTATCGGGCCGCCAGTCAAAGTGCAAGAGGTACCCGTTGGAGAGAATCCTGAACCGGACACAGAAACGGTGGCCCCGGCTGAAGCCGATGAAGGATTAAGCGTAATTGCGGAACCGATAACAATCAAACTGGTAGAAGCAGAATCGCTTCCCGGACTTCCCATAGCGGTAATCGAGTAAGAGCCTGCTCCAACGCCGCCGACAACGAACGATCCTGTCAACATGCCGTTGGAAATCGAACAGGTAGACGCGCCCACCGGGCTCCCTGAGAATGAGCAACCTACGTCGCCCGTTAAGAACTCAGAACCGGAAACGTAAACGGTCATCCCAGCAGAAGCTGAACTTGGGGTAAGCGCGATAGATGGATTGTTGACAATTGAGGTTGTTGTTTGGCTTGAACTTGTCGTGACGTGCGTTGAAGTTATACTTGTTTGAGCTGATGTTGAAGTGGCACTAGTTTGCGAGGAGGAGGCAGCAAAGTCTACTTTGACGTTTACGCCGGTAAGCGTCACTGTCTTAGTGATCGGGCCAAAGCCCGGACCTGAAGCTGTTACCGTGGCGGTTCCAGATGTGCCAATGGGGATAGCGTAGCCGCCTGATGATGATGAGACGGCGAAGTAACCGCCTGCGCTGGTGATGATCGTTACGCCAGCTATGCCTTCACCGATGTCGTAGAAATTGTTGTGATTCCTATCATTGTAGACGACGCCGAGCAGGAACGGGCCGGTGTTACCCGTGGCGCCGAAATCCTCTGTGATGAAGTCTGCAGCAATACTGTTCGGAGTGCTCCCTGCGTAGTATCCGATCCCGACTTCGTAGTAGACGCAGGGGGCATTGGTGCAAGGGTAGGGGGTGATGAGGTCTAGGAGGTTGACGCGGTGGGGGCGCCCGGCGTTGCCAGAATCAATCATCATCAGATCCTCTAACTCTGTGGCAGGTGCACTCGTGCTCGCGGCCATGTTTTCACCCGCCCGTACGTAATCGTAGCCTGCGTGTATCATGCGGTCGAACGGAGTTGTGCCGTTCGGGTCAGTGTGGGAGAAATAGTTCAGAATGTACATGTCTCGGCTGTGGGCTTCAGCTATGCCCAGCAGCATCTTATTCATGGCTAGGGGCGGACGAGGGCCCACAAGACTTGGATTCGACAGGCCCTCGTGTATATCAATGCCCAGACGCTGGCCCTCAGCAATGGGATCCGCACGAGCCCGGTTAATGTACTCCAATACGAGTTGCTCATCGGCGGTCGGGTTACCGGAATCGTACAGCACGGCGCCCGTGACCTTGGGCGCAATAGGGCCTAGGGAGAGCGAAAATGTAACCGACATTACAAGAATGAAAACAAGAGGAGTAGCCCGTCTACCTTGAATGAACATGAGTCTGGTTCACCTCTCCTGGGGATTTGCTAATCGAAACTGTCGCACGGCAACAATTTTCACGCGTCGATTCCTGCGTAAAAAGAATAGACCTTCCTACAAACAAGCTGAATGTAACAGTCATCGCTCCGATCGTTGAAAAATTACAGGATCGTGTGTGAACCCGGAAGAGCTAGCCTGCGTCGGGCAGAACATTTGCCTTGCCCATAACGCGCATCTTCTTGGCATTTAGGTTCAGTAAAAGGAAGGTATCGTCAGGTGTGTACGCGATCGGTTTCTCAGATTCGATGACGATGGACGTTGCGCTCATCTCGGTGATCGTGATGGAGACTGTCTGCATGCCTAGGGTGGCATGGAAAGTACCTTCACTCAAATCATCTGAATAGAAGGGACTTTTCCTGAAAGCGAGCTTAAACGACGTGCCTGTCATAGCACTGCCAGGAGCGCATAGGACGGAACCTCTCTTCATCTCTTCAACGGTCGCGTCTTTGATTGCTAGGCCGACTCTCGACCCAGCTTCAGCTTGGTCGTAGTCTTCGTCCTGCATTTGTATGGAGCGAACCAATACCTCCTTGTTTGCCGGAAGCAGCGTGAGCTTGTCATATTTTCTCACAACGCCTCTCCTGACGAAACCAAGTATCACTTCGCCGACGCCCTTAACACTGAACGAATGGTCTACAACAATCAGAGTTTGCGACGTTATATCCCTCTTTGGCCGAAAATTTTTGAGACCTTCAATCAGCTTGATTGGGTCTCTTTCCTCGACAATGAATGATTTGAGCGATGTATCCTTGATTATGCCGGCTATTCGGTCTGAGGTCGCGTAGGGTGACGTTACCGCAATTCCATTAGCGACGCCAAGCAGGTCAAGCATTACCAGAGTCTCACCCAATTCCCTAGTCATTCCTGGGAATGCGACTATGGCTGCGTCTATGCTGGAGATTATCTCGCTCTTTGCCACTAACTTGTCTCCGATAGGAGACATGAGAGTGAAAATTTCCTCGCCCATCTTCCTGTTGAACATGGCGAGGTCGGATTCTGTGCCTTTCTTTCCCAATTCGGGGTCAAGTGTGTCGTCATGGAAGACCCCAACGGTAAGGTGATTCATGCGGCTTCGAAGGCAATTTGAGACATATCAATGCTCACCTGCTTGACCTTAATGTTGCCTGACGGACCGGATAGGATTACATATTCATTGGGGTACAACTGATGGTCAAGGTCGGTAGGGAAAATCTCCTAATCCCAATCACTGTGGTTCAATTTTCAGCGGCTGACGTTAGTCGAGGCGAACCATGTGGAAGAAGACCATGAAATTACCGTGAAGGAGCTGAAGCGGTTGCTCGACAGCGGCGCTCCCATGAGCCTCATTGACGTAAGAGAGCCGCACGAGTATGAATTCTGCCATATACCTGGCTGCCGCCTAGTACCCGTAGGCCAGGTCCCGAACCGTGTCAATGAATTCGATCCTGCCGAAGAATACATTTTCTACTGTCACGTAGGAGAGCGAAGCGGATGGGCCGTCCATTTCTTACGTCAACTAGGATTCAGGAAGGTTAAGAATGTGCTAGGCGGCATCGATGCGTGGGCAGTGGAAATAGACGCGTCGACGCCTCGATACTAAATCGGATCTAACGGGCCTGCTTCCGCGTAATTACGCGTCCGCCCTGATTTCTAGTCGACAAAGCCTTATTTCTACACAGCCTTCATGCTCGCGACGTGCTTCGTTATGCAATATTCTTTCGGTGGCGTAGATGAAATATCGCAGTATATGCAAACGGCGCTCGGCCAACAGAAACCAACGCTGATCATAAACGATGTCAACATCGTGGACGTGTATCAAGGCACAACATACGAAGGGAATGTTTGGGTATGTAATGATCGAATAGTGTCCGTTACGAAGAAAGAGAGCGAAGGTCTTGTTGTAATTGACGGCCGTGGGATGTACCTTGCCCCAGGTTTCATGGACGCTCATATGCACATTGAACCTACAATGTTGCTTCCCAGCGAATTAGCGAGGCTTGTACTTCGATGCGGGGTTACTGCAATTTTCGCTGACCCTCACGAAATTGCAAACGTCTTTGGCGGCGACGGCGTAAGGGAACTTATCAGGTTAAGCGAAGGCGTACCGCTGCGAATCTTCGTGCAGGTTCCTTCGAGGGTTCCAACAGCGGAAGGCCTCGAAGACAGTGGCGCCTCCTTCGACCTCGAAACAATACGCCAACTCCTTTCGATCAAGAACGCAGCCACCCTTGGGGAGTTAAACTATCAGAACCTGTTCTCAAACCCCCGGAAGTTCATAGGCGAGATACACGCCGCGGATATGCTGGGAAAGATGGTCAACGGGCATTTGGCTGGGGCATCACTTGAGCAAATAGATGCAGCAGCCTCGGTTGGGCTCGCCGATGATCACGAATGCGTTTCAGCCGAGGAAGCAATCGAGAGAGCAAAAAGAGGGGTCGCGGTCTTAGTTAGGGAAGGTAGCGCTGAAAGAAACCTAAGAGACATACTGAGCAATCTCAAGATGAATGACTACCGATCCTATCTCATGTGCAGCGATGACAAGCATCCTGATGATATTCTGGCGGAAGGCCACGTAGACTTCAACGTGCGATTGGCCATTAAATCTGGCGTGGACCCCATAACCGCAATCCAAATGGCTACGATAAACACGGCACAACACTTCGGCTTAGAACACCTGATCGGGTCAGTTGCTCCGGGACGAAAGGCGGATTTGGTCCTCTTCAAGGGATTAGATCAAATTGACGTTAAGGCAACAATCTTTGACGGCAGAATAGCGTACAAAGACGGTAAAATACTATTTTCTCATGAAACATCGAAACCGTCGCCTAAATTTCTAGATTCCATCAAAATCAATCCCGAGATCAAGGCCACGGATTTGGCGATAGAGCATGGTGGCCGAAGCGCGCAGGTCTACGTGATTGAAGTCACCGAGGGGCAAATTCTGAAAGGAAAGGGTGTTGCGAACTTGCCGGTGGAACAAGGGCTAATCGCTTCAGACACATCTTCTGACGTCGTGCACGTCACGGTTGTAGAGAGGCATCGGGGACTGAAGTCTATTGGCCGCAGTTTCGTTAAAGGCTTCTCTGTGAAGGACGGAGCCATGGGGTCTTCCGTATCACACGACCACCACAACATCATAATCGTCGGGGATAATGTTGGCGACATGTACTTGGCGCTGAAGGCATTGGAGAAAATCAGAGGAGGGTTCACATGCGCTTCAAAAGGTAAGATTCTTCATTCAATTCCGCTCCAGTTCGGTGGCTTGATTTCTCTCGAACGATATGAAACACTCTTGGAGAACCTCAAGAGACTGAATGAAATGGCAAAGTCAGTTGAGACAAAAATGAAAAGCCCGTTCATGCAACTCGAGTTTCTGTCTCTCCCCTCCGTTCCCGAACTCGGAATAACGAACCGAGGATTGATAGACGTCAGAAATTGGAGGATTATCGATCCGGTCTTGTCCTGAATAGTTCCGAATTTTTCCTACGACAAACCTAACTAACGGCTGAGAAACTTTGTGCCAAGCTTTAATAGCGCGCGAACCGAGCATCCGGCCCATGCGACGGCTTGCTTTTCCCGGAAAACGTGGAATAACTAGAGTAGCCTTAGCTGCCATCGTAATCGTCGTTGTCGTCGTGGCAGCAGTCGGTGTCTACTTCTATAGCAATAGTTTGGTTACCCCACCGCCCCCAGTAACCCAGAAAACGACGCTTAAGGTCGCCATCTTGCTACCCGGACAGAAGAACGACCTCTCTTGGAACCAGGCCGCTTACGAGTCGTACTTGAAGATGATTGCAGACCTAAATGCCCAGGGGAAGTACAATTTGGTTACGTCTGCTGCCGAGGGGCTCTACACGTCTGCCGACATCACGCCCGCATTGACCAGTCTGGGGTCCCAGGGATATGATCTTGTCATAGGAGATGGTTTCCAGTATACTGGGCCCGCGATTCAACTATCATCCACATACCCGAACACAGGGTTCTTGATATCTGGCGGATATGAGTCAGCCAAGAACGTGGCGGTACTTCTGCCCGCAACAGGGGAGGCCGGTTTCATCTTAGGCGTGTTGGCGGCGAGACTATCTCACACTGGAAAGGTTGGAATCATTGGTGGCGAAGATGTCTCTGAGATTACATGGGCGACCAAAGGTTTCTTGTTGGGAGTGACTTATGCCAACCAAAACTTCGGGTTGAATGTTCAGGCAATAAACACGTTCCTAGGGAACTTCAATGACCCGGCTGGCGCAAAGGCAGCAGCAGCCGCCGATGTGGCCCAAGGCGTAGATGTACTCTACACCACTGGTGACGGAATATCGGTTGGAGTTGCAAGCGAGGCTGAATCTGCGCATGTAGCATTCATCTATAATGACTGGAACGAAACTGCGCTCGCCCCCGACGTAACAGTTGGCGGGCTCTCGTACTCGATCGCACCCATATACGAAGAGGCACTAAACGATTGGCTCACGAATCACACGTTTAGCGCACTCCCGTATTACGCCACATTTCCAAATCAAGGCCTTTCGCTGGAGCTCACAAGCAAAGTATCTAGCAGTGATGCGGCCGTAATACACACACTCCTCCAAGCAGTCCTTGCGAACAAGATAAGAGTGTACCAAGAGTTAACGAACGGAACTCTGGTTTATTCACCTGTGACCCCCGCTTTCAACTCACTTTAGTTAGTTAGTTGATTGTGATGGTCGAATGGTTGCATACGCCAGAGTATTCCTGATAGTCTTCTTTACACTCTTGGCGGTCTTTCTCAGTTCTCTTCTTTTCTTGCTCTTCGATCTTTCACCTATCGCCGGCTTGCTCTCCCTCTTTCAGATCGGCTTCGGTTCGCGGCAAGGGTTAATCTCCACAGTCGGCGGGGCCGTGCCGCTCCTAATCGTGGCTGTAGGCCTCTCAGTTCCCTTTACGGCACGAGTATGGAACATTGGCGGGCAAGGGCAATTTGTAATCGGCTCGATAGCAGCTACATGGGTAGGCCTGGAGCTAGCGGGAACTCTTCCGCCCGGGCTCATCATAATACTAGCTATGCTCGGCTCATTCCTTGGCGGTGTTGCGTGGATTCTTCCCCCCACACTGATGAAAATCCGGCTAGGGATCAATGAGGTAATTACGACGTTAATGATGAATTTCATCGCCGTTTTCTTACTGGACTATCTAATTGCGGGGCCCATGGAGGGTGCTGCAGCTGCTGTCTCGCATGAACCGTCGAGTGCACCCATACCTCCATCTCTCTTGCTCCCGGCGGTTGTGCCAAGAACGAACATCGGTGTTGGGCTCTTGATAGCGCTCTTGCTGGCTCTAGGCCTCTTTTTCTTATTGAAGTTCACCAGGTTGGGCTATGAGCTACGGGTTATCGGGCAAAGTCATGATGTTGCCAAGTATGCTGGCATGCCGATAGCGAGGGACATACTGCTCTCTACGGTGATCAGCGGGGGAATTGCTGGCATCGCGGGTATGGTTGATATCTTCGGCGCCACAGGCATATTGCTTCCACAGGTCTTCAGCGACATTACAACAAGCTACGGATACGTGGGAATACCTGTTGCACTCATCGCTTCCCTTAATCCCCTAGCAATAATCGGGTCCGCCATATTCTTCAGCGGCATACTAACCGGCACCTACGGGCTTGAGTTGGCTTACGGGATCCCAACCGACGTTGTCACTGCCGTTTACGGCTTAGTGATGTTCCTTGCTCCTCTGGGAGTCTACCTGAGTCTGGGAAAACGAAGATTAACCCTTGCTAAGGCGAAACAATGAACGTTGACACTTTAGCATCATTCATCGCCATCATGTTAGTGGGCATGGTTCCAAGGGCCATGCCGATTATTTCCGCGGCGACAGGCGAACTAGTAGACCAGAACGCTGGAATTCTGAACCTTGGCGTGGAGGGGCTCATGCTGATTGGGACGATCGTGGGATTCTTGACGGATTTCTACACCGGGAACGTCATACTCGCCTTTTTCCTAGCCGGATTGTCTGGTTTACTTCTTTCAATGTTGCACGCCTTCGCGAGCGTTTCTCTCAAAGCCGACCAAGTAGTTAGTGGAACAGCCCTCTGGTTCATCGGTTGGGGCGTCTCCGGCGTCATCTACAGAGCCCTATTCAGAAAGTTCCTCGTCCCACCCACAATCAGCCCCCTGCCCCACCTAAACATCCCATTCCTCTCAAAGGTGCCAGTTATAGGGCCGATAATCTTCGGGCAAGATGCCGTTGCATATTTCATAATAGCCGTTCTCATAGCTACACACTATTTCCTCTTCCACACTCAAGCCGGCCTCAATCTAAGGGCCGTCGGGGAGGATCCTAGAACCGCGGAAGAGATGGGAGTAAACCCGAAACTCTACAGGTACGCAGCAATAATGTTCGGAGGTTTCATGGCCGGGATAGGCGGTGCATACTTAGCTATCGCGATTACTGGGACCTTTTACTATAATCTAACCGCAGGAATCGGTTTCATCGCAGTCGCTCTGATTTATTTTGGCAAGTGGAAGCCTTTTCGAACGCTCTTGGGTTGCCTGATCTATGGAACGGTGTATCTGCTGTTCTTGACTATTCAAACACATTTTCAATCAATTCCCTACCAATTTTTCGCAATGTGGCCCTACCTAGCCATATTAATAATAATCGCAGCCGTCGCGTCGCGAAGCCGAGCCCCATCTTCGCTAGCAAAGCCTTATGAAAAAGGTGAATGACCGTGGATACTCCAATCGTTAGCATGAAACAAATAACTAAGACGTTCCCCGGAGTCGTTGCTAACGATCAGGTTAGCTTAGACCTGTTCCCTCAAGAGATACACGTTCTTCTAGGAGAGAACGGCGCAGGGAAGACGACCCTAATGAACGTCCTGTACGGTTTCTACAAACCCGACAGCGGCGAGGTATTCGTCGACAACAAACCTGTGAGGATAAGAAGCCCGGTAGATGCTCAATCGCTCGGCATTGGAATGGTATTCCAACATTTTTCACTCATAGAAATCTTCACGGTCCTCGAAAACTTCGCGATAGGCCGAAGAGAAGGCATGAGGCTGAAACTTTCAGAACTTGAGGCTAAAGTCAAGGAAGCAGAGCAGCAGTATAACATGCAAGTGGACGTAAACCGCAAGGTCGAGGAGCTAAGCATAGCCGAGAAGCAAAAGGCCGAGATTCTCAAGATACTCTTCAGAGGCGCCAGAATCCTCATCTTGGACGAACCGACTTCAATGTTGACACCTCAAGAAACCGAGGCCCTATTCAAGAACCTGAACACACTCAAGAAACAGGGCAAATGCATAGTTCTGATTACACACAAACTATACGAAATCCTTGAGGTAGCTGATAGGGTAACCGTCCTAAGAAAAGGACGAGTTGTCTTCAGGTCTGGCAGGGAGGGATTAACAGCTGACGTGCTCGCCGAGGCGGCCATGGGCCGATCTGTGAACCTTGAGGAATTCAAGAGAGCGGAAGGGAAGGGCAAAGCCTCCCTAGTTGTCAAGGGCCTTTCGGTAAGAGGCGATAGAGGAGAGCGGGCAGTGGCAGGGGCCTCGTTCGAAATTCAGCAAGGCGAGATACTGGGCGTAGCAGGCATAGCAGGTAACGGCCAACGCGAGCTCGTGGAGGCGTTAGCAGGATTAAGGAAAGTCGAGGAAGGCAACGTGCTGTTCGAGGGCGCAGACCTAGCCAACAAAGGAGTTAGGGAGAGAATCCGGCAAGGCATCAGGTACATACCCGAAGACCGCAAAAGGCGAGGTGTCGCGATAAACCTCCCTCTCACTCACAACGCCGTCCTACGTGACCATTGGCGTTCCCCCTACGAACAAAATCAAGTGATAAGATTCAAGGCCGTACGGGAATTTGCTAGGAGAATAATCTCCGAATTCGGCGTCGTAACCTCATCCGAATCAGCCATCGCGAACGACCTGTCCGGAGGCAATCTGCAGAAATTCATTGTAGGCCGCGAGTTTCTACGAGATTCACGTTGCATCATAGCCGAGAACCCAACGGCCGGGTTGGATGTGGCTTCGACCAACTATGTGAGGAACCTGCTGGTCGAATACAGGAATGCGGGGAAAGGAGTGCTTTTGGTCTCCGGTGACTTGGATGAACTGCTCACGATCAGCGACAGAATGATAGTCATGTACAGAGGCAGAGCGAGTGATTATGTGGAAAGAGGTAACTTCGATAAGTTCAAGATAGGTGCAATGATGCTGGGTGAGAGTTTTCAGCAGCCGCAGGGCGAAGGTCCTCAGCTCGCGCCTTGATTCAAGTGGGCTTGTATGAATCGCATTGGCTACAGCGAACCGAGGCTTGACGGAATCTCCAAGGCTTCAGGGAAATTCAGGTATGCAGCCGACGTGCTCCTCAAAGATGCCCTCATAGGCAAAGTATTGCGCAGTCCGCTCCCGCACGCAGTCATCAAGAACGTAGACACCTCGCGAGCACTTGCGCAACCAGGAGTCAGAGCGGTCCTAACCTATCGCGACATAGCCGGCCCGAACCTTTTCGGAGCTGTAATCCCTGACCAGCCAGCGTTATGTCGAGATAGAGTTCGATACGAAGGTGACGCGGTCGCCGTGGTCGCAGCGGATTCCGAAGAAGAAGCGGAAATGGCTTTGGAGCACATAGACGTTAACTATGAGCCGCTTCCCGTGATTACGAATCCCCAAGAAGCCTTGAAGCCCGTAGCCATCAAAATACATGAGAAAGGCAACGTCGCACACCGAGTGGAATACGCAAAAGGCAGGGCTCAGGATGCCTTCCAAAACGCGGACCTGACCATTTCAGAACGGTATCATACTCCGCGGCAGAAGCACATGTATATCGAAACGGAAGCCGGCTTCAGCGTCCCAACTAAGAAGGGGGTCGACGTGTATGTGGCCAGCCAGGTGCCTTTCCAAGACAGGTTGCAGATCTGTAGAGCCCTATCGCTGCCTCAAAGTTCCGTGAGGGTAATCGCAATTGACCCAGGCGGGGCCTTCGGGGGAAAAGAAGAGATTACTGTGCAAATCCACCTCACTTTACTGGCGATGAAAACAAAGAAGCCAGTGAAGATGAGTTGGACACGCGAGGAATCGGGAATATCCGCCACCACAAGGCACCCCATGGACATCGAGTTGAAAACTGGTTTTCGAAAGGATGGAACGCTACTCGCAAATGACGCTCGTCTAATCGCGGACACCGGAGCCTACATGTCTTACGGCCCAACAGTTATCGAAGTAGCCGCCGGGGCAGTGAACGGACCCTACAGAATCCCACACACCCATGTTGAAGCCCTGAGCGTCTACACGAACAATCCGCCAGCGGGGGCTATGCGAGGGTTCGGTGTAGCCCAAGTCAATTTTGCTATGGAGACCCAACTCGACATAGCTGCAGAAAAGCTCGGCCTCGACCCGATTGAGCTGAGGAAAATCAATGCATTAAAAGAGGGAGAACCCGACGGAACTGGCTACGCTCCAATTACGAAGCCACGCTTCATGGAAACATTGGAAACAGCCCAGAAAGTGAACCTGTGGGAAAGCAGGGTAACCTACCGCGGACGGGGAGAACGGCCTTGGTTGTTCAGGGGCGTAGGGTTCGCGGCTGGCATGAAGAGTATGGGCTATGGGGCCTTCCCTGAACAGGTCATGGTCAAGGTTCAGCTTACTCGTGAAGGAGGGTACAGGGTATACACCAGCAACCCGGAGATGGGAAGCGGCACTTCCACTGCTCTCAGGCAGATAGCGGCACAAGCCCTCAACACATCGGTTTCAAGGATCGAACTTGCCCCGCGCGACACGAAGTACGGTGTCGACTCCGGAGGGTCAGATGCCTCAAGGGTTGTTTACGTTATCGGCAACGCAATAATCAAAGCCTCAGCCAAACTGAAACAAAGGCTGTTGAAGGAAGCGTCGCGACGTCTGAGGACAAGAGCGGATTCGCTCAAATTGAGCTCCGCAGCCGTGGTTGGCCGCGGGAAGCGATTAAGCCTCCGCGACTTGGCTCGGACGAGAACTCTGACGGCCACTGCTTGGTATTCCGTTCCCAGGCCGTCTAATCCCCTGCCTGGTACCATGAGCATTCCTAATCTTCTCTTCTCATTCGCTGCCTGTGTTGCTAACGTGGAAGTCAACACTCTCACGGGCCAGGTGAAAGTGCTCAACCTTGCTTTCGTTCCCGAGGTTGGGACGGTGATAAACCCGCAAGGATTGGAAGCTCAAATCGAAGGGGGAATGATCCAATCAATTGGCTACGCCCTAATGGAGGATATGCAAGTTGACGCGGGGAAAGTTAGGACCCCGAATTTTACCACATATTTGGTTCCAACCATGGAAGATACGCCCAAGCCAGTCGTTGTACCTGTGGCTGGCGTGCATGAGCCTACGGGGCCCTTCGGGGCCAAAGGTGCCGGTGAACTATCAACGATAGCAGTTCCCGCAGCGATCTGCAATGCTATACACGACGCTGTCGGAGCCAGAGTCAAAGCGATACCAGCGACGCCTGAACGGGTTCTCATTGCAATCCAAGCATCCCAACACATGCATGAAGGCGATTCGGAGTAAGCCTTGAACAGCGCCACAAAAGAGAAGAGCAAACCAAAGTATCTTTCAAGAGTTCAAATTCTGCTTGGCTGAGTTGTTCCATGAAACTACCCACTGAAAATATCGATGAAAAATTCATGCGTTTGGCGATTGCCGAAGCTATTGACGCCGCGAGAGAAGGTAATGCGCCCATAGGGTCAGTGATCACAAGAAATGGTCGAGTTGTTGCGCGGGGTCACAACCAGGTTTTCACCAAACATGACGTTACCGCGCACGCAGAAATTGTGAGCATTCGCAGACTCACCAAGCGCACCGGAAATTTCAATTTGAGTCATCACACGCTATACTCAACTTTTGAGCCCTGCGCGATGTGCATCGTAGCCGTACTTCGGACGAATATTCCTAGGGTAGCCTATGGTGCGCTAGGAGTGGATGCGCCTCAATTCTCAAGCGGGATGCTCCAGCAAGCTAATCGCCGCATCCACGCCCTCGCGAAAAGCAGACTCACGTTCGTCCCTGGAATACTGAGGGATGAATGCGCGCGACTGTTAGTGAACGCTACATCAGACTAACGATTGAAGCGAGCCTTAATCGACTTCTATGAATTGCCGGACTACCGGGGGCACCAGAGTTACTCGCCTTCGCCATACCCAATTCAAAGGAGTCCTTGTCCCTTATGCGTTGGCGGAAGCCCACAAGAAATCTAAGTGATTCACGCAGTCTTCGAATGGCTCACCCCAAGTCTAGGTCTAGGGATACGTTAGAGCACAAGTTGGCTACTTCAGAGGCTTATAGTTCGAGTATCATTTCCCACGTGCGCTTGAAACCGTGCCGGACATACAGCCTTCTACCCATTGCGGTTGCATGAAGCCAAAGCCCCGTGTACCCATTCCTCTTCGCCCATTTCACGGCCTCGCCAACAATCAACGAGGCCAGGCCTCGTCTACGCCATTTCGGTTCAGTATACATAGAAAGGAGGTAGGGTTGAACTAGGTGCGGTACTCCAGGCCGTGTTATGGCAGGCCGTAACCACACGATCCCACCAGCCACAATGTCCTTTCCTTCTGTCTCTATTACCCATCCAACCACTCTCCCATTCCTCAACCGTGGCTGAACCCAACGCCGAAAGGCTCGGTCGTGCTCGTCGAGTTTGGCCCGGTTTCGCTTACCCATGTCCAGCCACATGCCTCGCCGCTGGTGAACGAGCATGTCGATGTCGCGGAGCGTCGCACGGCGAAGGTTCACACGAGCTCTCTTTAGGTCTCGGTGTCTAGCGCTACGAACGAGTAACGAGTTATCCATGGAATAGTCCGGCGAGATACATTGAGTAGAACCCAATTAGCGAAGCTATGATATAGACCGGTGCGATGTCTTCGTCAACAAAATTAGGAATCAGTTTGTATTCGACGTAGACAGCAGCCGCGCCTCCTAACGCAAAGAAGTACGTTGAGTTGATGGGCGTTAAGAGTGCAAGGCCTAACCCCATAACGGTTGGCACTCCCGAAACCAAACCTAGAATGAAGATGCCCGTGGTTCTTGACTTAGCAGCGGCCGCGACTGCACCGATGACGAGTCCTTCCAGAAACTTGTGCAGAACATATGCAACGCCAGCCGACAATCCGCCAATCGCGTCGATGATGTTCATTACAGTTGGAACTAGCGAACCAATCTCTATGCCTTCTCCTAAAGCGTGAAAACCTATTCCTAGCGCCACTAGGACGGCGACGACATAGGAAATCTCCATCGCCTTATCGCCTTTTGCTCGTCGGGTTCTATGAGCTGTTGAGTAAGCGCGTTCAAGACCAAGTAGAAGTAACAAACCAACAGAGAATGAGATAGCTAGTATCGCGTGGTTCAAACCGCCTCCGAATCCCTGATTCAAATCAAGTAGAACGGCGTCGTTCATTACGTCGAGAAAGAACCAAAAGATAATGCCCGCAGAAATGGCCATCAGAATCCTCACTCGTCGCACCGAGTTGCCAGAAATCACAAGCGGAAGAAAGAGCCCAAAATAGAGAGGAAAGAAGGTGGCAGCAACTACAGCAACCAAATTTGTTGCCGGATCTATCAACGAAATACCCAGACCTCTATGAAGGCGTTATCAGGGGGACGCACATCAATCTGCGTTGGGACATTCATCGAGGTGTGTAGCACGCCAGAGTTGAGTTGCTTTCTCGCTAGGTTTCCAGCCTCTGTTTTGGAGCGTATTTTTCGTCGAACCGACGATACTTCCAGTAGCCTAAAGAAATGAGCCACGACCCTACAAAAATGACAATTATCAGAAACCCAATCGTCTCAAAGTCGAGGGCGTCAAGCCAATTCCAGAACGCTCCTGTGAAGTTTAGTTCGCTTGCTACAACTTGTAGAAGCTCGACCGTGCCGATTGCAAGTGCCACAAGGACTGAAATGACTGTTACTGTTAGGTTGTAGTAGATTTTTCGAATAGGGTTGATGAAAGCCCAACCGTAGGCGAGACGCATCGCCACGCCATCGGTTGTATCAATCAGAACCATTCCGCACGTGAACATGAAAGGCAAAACGAGAATCATCCAGATTGGGATGGAGGATGAGACGCCAATTCCGACGCTAATTGCAATTAAGGCAATCTCGGTGGCCGTATCAAAGCCCAACCCGAAAAGGACTCCGATAGGGTATATCTGCCAAGGCCTCTTGACGATTTTGAATAGAGGCCGGAAATAACGGTTCAAGAACCCTCGTTTGTCGAGAAGGTTCTCAAGTTCAGACGGTTCTAACCTGCCCTGTTTCATAACTTTGTAGATTCGGTAAATGCCAAGAACGATGACAAGGTTGACTATGCCCATCAGCCATAGAAAGACTCCGGAAACGGTAGTGCCAATTATAGCGCCACCACTCGCCAAGGAAGGTATGTCTCCGATTACCGTTCGAGTTGCGAATACTAGTGCCACGATAAGCGCAACCACAACCGTCGAGTGGCCCAACGAGAACCACAATCCGACGGTAAACGGGCGTTGCTTATCTTGTACCAGTTTCCGAGTCGTATTGTCGATCGCCGCTATATGGTCCGCGTCCACACCGTGGCGTAATCCAAAAACGTAAGTTATGACCCCGAGCCCCGCGAGCAAAACAGAAAATCTACCTACAACAGCGGAAGCTACGAACCCGATTAATGTTGCAACGCCAATCAACGAATAAACGATGCCGATCTTGAGCTTCTCATCAAGCGACAGTCCCTCCTTAGAATCTACAACCCCTCTATCGCCTGACACCTTGAGCGACCGCTCCTTCCTGGTTCGAGGAAACGATGCTTCCATAACCTTGTAATTTTCGGTTTCGGCTTACATTCTCATTAGATTCTGGGAGTACAGTCCCGTGAGGCTGCCAGAAAGTTAGGAAACTGTAGGTAACCTCGGGCTGGCAGTAAGCTGCCGTTGAGTTTTAGCTGTCCCAGTGGGCTTCTTCATCTAGAACGCGAGCGGCGTGTTCGGGTGCTAGTGGTTCTTCGCCGAATTACCTTCCTGCCGGATTCGCGCGCTCCTCTTCTCATGAGCAGCCACGCAAGTGTGACACCTACGAGTATCCCGAGAGAAGCTGCGAGAATCAGGTAAATCGTACCGCCGCCAAGCAGTGCCGGTGGAGTACCCTGAGACAAGCTGCTCGTCATATTGTTCGCTGTAGACTCGGCTTGTAGAACAGATGCCAACGCGCCTTCATAGTCCATCTGATTGTATTTTCTGTCAACGTCTCTTAGTTGAGTGAGTATCTGGCTTACGTCAGCTCCTCGTTGGGCGAGTTGGTTCATGGTTGATTGGACTTGTAGGTAGATGCTATCCACGTGGGCGCGGCGCAACATGTCTTTGTCCGCTTGGCCGAATGAATAATCATATGTGAAATAACTCATTGGGGTCAGAATGAAATTTCCTATGGGCCCGAAGTCGAAAGGATGTGGCAATCCAAGCATGTGGCCCGCTTCATGGATCACGTCATGAGTGAAACCCAAACCTTTGCCCTGTTGGGGCGGGGTTATCAAATCGCCTCTTGCGAACTCGTATTGGCTGAAAGATACGAAGGCTATGTCGCCTAATGCGACGCCGCCAATCGGAGTAATGAGCCATTTGTCTGTGAAAGCCATAGTCGTTTCATTGCTGAAGGCGAATAAATAGACTGGAACAGTGTATCTGGTTCTATCGCGGTGGAAGTTTGGCTCAAAAACATTGATGTTGTCTTGGAAGTATCGGTAAACCGGTCTTCCGTCGACAATGCCGTATTGTTGAGGTTGGGCGAATTCAACACCGTACGTGAATGAGTTGGCGTAGTGGTAACTTGAATGAAGCATCGTCTGAAGAGTGGGATATTTGGCTAGGTCCTCGAAGGTTGTGGAGACATCAATCTTGGAATACGGCACTAGGTTTTCGAACGCTTGTTTGACGACGTTGCCGTCTACTGTTGACCGAATGTCAACCGCATTCTTTTCGGCTGCAGTTCTGTTGTCAAAGACGTGAATATCGAAACTATATTCTTGTGAATAAACTGGGTCGTAGATGAGAGGTGGGGTGACCAGGTTCAGCATTGCTTGTGAAGTGTAGTCGGCGAGGTATTCTGAGAACCAGAGCTTCCCGTATGGGCTGTGGAGGTCGTAATTATTGTCTCTGAGCGCGATTTGGATTGGCAGTTCTTCAGGATATGACGTGAAGCAGGGGCCAGCGCTGAGGTCGTTAAACCAGAATCTGTGCACGCCGCCCCAGCCAGACATGAAGTCGCGGTACCGCAGGTTGTAACCGAGGTCTGTGTCAGTGTAACTGACACCGTAGTAGTGTGCTGTGCCATTGGGCGTCCCATACCTTGACGTTTTCAGGAAAGCGCTATAGTTTTCAAAATCGTACGAAGGTAGTTGAGTGAGGTTCAGCCACATCATCGTCCAGCCATTAGACGGGAAGCCTCCCAAATCCTGCTGGTTGCTGTAAATCCAGTTCTCAACCTGATTGGCGTCATAAACGACGTAGTTCATAGAGTGATAGCCTTGAGATACGTAGCCCGTGGACGGGTCCTGCTGGTAGTAGTAGAACCATGGGTTCACGCCTTGCTTCGCCACTTGAATGCTCTGGAGGTATGAAATGAGTTTCGACTTGAACGCGTCGCTTGCGAAGGCGTAAGTATAATCTACTTTGTAGACGACGCCGGTCAGGTATGGCTGCGGGGATAAGACTTGCCCGTAGATCGTGGTCGGAATGTTCATGTTCCATTTGCTGTAGTCAAGGTCTACCGTTGCCGGGTCAATGCCAACAAAAACAACCTTAACTGGAATCGAAACCACACGCGTTCCGTTTGCAGCACCGATCGAGCCCCCGATGCCGTCAAGCGGATGTGTACTGGAATAGACCTGGTTCGGGACGAATAATAGGCCAATGATTGCCAAGCACAATAGGACCAAACAGCTTCTTCTCAAATTATTTCATTCCTTTGATTTCAGAACGAGTTTTTTCACATACCAACGCAATAAGACAAACCCAGTTTGCTCCAGCCAAAGGCCAGAGAGTCCAACATAAGAATTGCTCTCGCCTCTGCTTCTCATATTCTCGATTTTCCAGCTTCGACGATGCGTGGAATGAGGGAAAACTAAAATATTAGGATAGCCCTAACTTAGGGCATACCTAATCCGACGGGAGCCTGTATCATGAGAGGCCGATACCTTGCGATCGCTGGCATCATTCTAGTAGCCGTCTTGGGAATGTCGGGTGGATACGTATTCTTTGCGAGCTCACAAGGTTTGGCTTCGACTTCGGAACAGGGCCGGCTGAAGGTGCTTGCCACTTTCTTCCCGGTATATGATTTCACACGGAACGTGGGAGGGGACAGGATTGACCTGTCGCTTTTGGTTCCTGAGACGGTGGATGTGCATGAATTCGAGCCCACCCCATCCGCTGTACTGGATGTCGCCAGCGCAAACGTAATTGTCTTCAGCGGCGCTGGACTCGAGCCTTGGATTCCTCAGTTAGTTAAGGCTGCAGGCAGTCCAAACCTTGTCGTCGTTGACTCAAGCGCTGGTATACCCTTCGTGCCGGTTCCACCGCAATTCCAAAAGGACAACCGAACGGTCGACCCACACATGTGGTTGGACCCTGTCTTGGCGAAAATGCAAGTCGCAAACATCCTTCGGGGGCTATCCCAAGCCGACCCAGCTGACGCCAACTACTTCGCGGCTAATGCGCGGGCTTACGACGCTAAACTCGACTTCCTAAATGATGAAATCATCAATGCGACGGCGAATGTGAAAACCCGATATTTTGTAACCTTCCATGAAGCCTTCGCTTACTTCGCCCAGCAGTATAATCTAACCCAAATTCCAATCGCAGGCCCCTTCGAAGAGGAACCAACCCCAGGCGACATTCAGAACGTAATCAATGCGATTCACCAATACCAACTCTGCTACGTTGGCTACGAATCCTTACAGAATCCGGCAATCGCCCAGTCGGTAGCGAGTCAAACGAAAGCCACGCTCGTTTTAATGGACCCGATCGAGGGCCTCACCCAGGCAGACCACGTGGCGGGGAAAACGTACCTCATCAAAATGCAGGATGACCTGCAAGTATTCATGTTGGTGTTGAACCATGTCGGCTGCTAAGCCCATTGCTGAGCTCTCAGATGTTACAGTTCAGTACCCAAACGGAGTACGAGCGTTAGATCACATCAATCTCACGATTGACGAGAAAGACTTAGTCGGTTTGATAGGGCCGAACGGCGCGGGAAAATCAACGTTGCTCGGCGTGATTCTTGGTCTGATCAGGCCGACCTCAGGTTTGGTCAAGTTATTCGATGAACCGATCTCATCAAGTAATCTGAGAAGGGTGGGATTCGTACCACAGACAGTGCAGTCTTCTATCGCTGATTTTCCCGCGACTGTGTTTGAGGCAGTGTTCTTTGGCAGAATCCCACGGGCTCGGCGGTTGCATCGATTTGGGAAAGATGATTACAAGAAAGTCGAGGAATCGCTGGAACTCATGGAGATATCGGCGCTCAGGGGGAGAAAACTGAGCCAACTTTCAGGCGGGCAACTGCAACGTGTGCTCGTAGCGAAGGCGCTTACCCTCGATCCTGAGTTACTTTTGCTGGATGAACCGACCAGCGGGGCAGATGTGCACTCCAAAACTGAATTCTATGATTTGCTCAGGCGGGTTAACAACGAACATGGGACGACAGTGCTTCTCTCTTCCCACGATGTGGGGATAGTGACCAACTTGGTCAAGAGGGTGGTTTGCATAAACACCGTGCTGTTCTTCTGCGGGCTCAGGTCAGAGTTTACGCCGAGTGTACTCAGCCAAACCTACAACTATTCGGCGGCGGTCATTGAACATGGTACTCACATTTGACGCGTTCCTTTCGATGATGGCCCAGGGATTCATACAAAGAGCCTTCATAATCGGCATTGTAGTGGCGTTGCTCAGTTCAGTCCTAAGCATTTTCATTGTACTCAAGAGAATCTCTTTGATTGGAGACGGACTGGCGCACACCGCATTCGGTGGCCTCGCCTTAGGCTATTACTTGGATCTCGTGCCGCTCTGGGTGGCTGGCGTTATCGTCATCCTTGGCTCCATAGGGATAACGAAGGTCACTCGGTCCTCCAAGATTTCGGGGGATGCAGCAGTCGCAATATTCCTTCAGCTCGGCCTTGCTTCCGGTATAGTGCTCCTCAGCTTGGCGCGCGGCTTCGGGTTCAGCCTAGAAAGTCTCCTTTTCGGTAGCATCCTATTGGTGAGCGGCGACCAGATTCTATACGCAGTAATCGTTCTCGCAGCAACTCTAATTGTAGTTTTCATTTTCTTCAAAGAACTGGTCTACACTATCTTCGACGAGACCCAAGCAAAAGCCTCAGGTATCAAGACATGGTTCTTCGACTACCTCATCAGCATACTGGCGGGAATGGCGATAATTGTATCAATTCCAATAGTTGGCGTACTATTAATTTCCGCCCTGCTGGTTCTCCCAGCCGTCACCAGCATGCAAGTCAGCAGCTCATTCAAACAGACCGTCATTTTGTCGCCGGTAGTTGGGTTACTGAGCGTGATACTCGGCCTCTGGGCATCAGTTATCCTGGATACCGCATCGGGTGCAACAATCGTGCTCGTGGGCCTGGCTCTCTTTCTTCTTTCGGTACTAATCAAGCGGACATTCATCACTAAGCGTTATGAATCTGTTCGGAGAGAAGGAAGTGCATGAGCTTGCTTGACCTAAGCCGATCCGAAGTCGCATACCTGGAAATGATCTATCGACTGAACGAAACTCACGAAACAACATCAGTCTCGGCCTTAGCGAAGAAGTTTGGTGTCAGGCTACCCAGCGCGATTGAAATCCTAAGCAGGCTTGAGAAGAAGGGGCTCGTCACTAAGAAACCCTGGAGGACACCGGAATTGAGTAAACGAGGGGCGGAGCTCGCAGAATCGGTCATGCACCAACACAGAATACTCGAGCTTTACCTTAACAAGAAGCTAGGCTTGGGTTCTGAACTATCGTGTGCGCAAGCAAGCAAAATCGACTACTTACTCGACGGGGCAGTTGTTGAGAGGATGTGCAAGGTACTAAACCGACCTTCTAGATGCCTTCACGGAAACCCAATCCGACACGGCGATTGAATCTAACTCGAAGCTCAATCTGAACTTTCCTCCGCGTGATTTGCTCAAATAGAAACGATCGTATCTTGTAATCAAGCCTGCGTTAGGCCTGGGTTTGGACCGAAGGGCATCTAAATAACTCGCTCGCTGACTTACGGGTAAGGCTTGCTAGGTTGAAACTGCTGATTGCCGATCGGCTTCCACGTTCTCATGTCGACATGCTGCGTAATATTGTGGAAGAAGTAGAGTATGCTCCGGATCTGACTGCTGAATCGTTGCCTGATCACATTTCTGGCACGAGAATTCTCGTGGTGAGAGGAACTAAGGTTGGCAGTGACACGATTGAGAAAGATGTTGAATTGGAGCTCATCGTGCGCGCAGGGGCTGGAACCGAAAACATCGACTTGGACGCTGCTTCAGCTCATGGGGTTTATGTGACGAATTGCCCAGACAAGAACTCGGCCGCCGTGGCCGAACTGACTTTCGGCTTGCTACTGGCTGTGGACCGCCGTATCCCAGAACAGGACATGGCACTACGGGCGAGGAAGTGGGACAAATCAGATTATTCGAAGGCAGACGGCCTGAAGGGCAAGGTCTTCGGCGTCATCGGTACGGGCGCAATTGGGAGGGAGGTAATCAAACGCGCTAAAGCTTTCGACATGCCGGTCGTCGCGTGGTCGCGCTCCCTCACCGATGAGAAGGCTGCTGAGCTCGGCGTCACTCGCGCCTTCACCATTGACGAATTAATTGAGAAATGTGACATCATTTCCCTTCACGTAGCCTTGACGCAGGAAACAACTCACTTATTGTCAGCGGAACGGCTTGCGAAGTTGAGGCCTGGGGCTATCATCCTGAATACTTCGCGCGGCGCTATCATCGACAACGCTGCCTTAGTAGAAGCCCTGAAAAGTGGCCGGGTGCGCGCGGGGCTTGACGTGTACGAAGATGAACCAACAGAAGGAGAGGGAAAATTCGTGAGCGTCCTCGCCGCCGTCCCAAACTTGGTGGGAACACACCACATAGGGGCATCTACAACCCAAGCGCAAGTCGCAACTGCGGGGGAAACTGTTCGGATTATTGAAAAATATGTGAAGGCAGGAATCGTGGAAAATTGTGTGAACTTCGCCAAGGAAACACCGGCAGTCTACGAGCTAATCGTGAGGCATTACGATAAGATAGGCGTGTTGACTAGGATTTTGACCGAGCTGAGGGAGTCAAAAATCAGCGTGCACGAAGTGCACAATAGAATATTCGATGGGGCCAAAGCAGCCGTCGCCCACATCCAACTCGACACGTATCCGCCGCAAGCAACACTCGATAGGATCTCCGCACGCAAAGACGAGATTATCAACCTGAAAATCGTGAAGCTTCAACCAGTATCCTAAGCACAGAGCTATGCGTAACCTCGTAATGGAGTACTCTGGGGGTGGAGTGAGAGGTGCTATTCCTCGCCTTGGCGCTAATCATGGTGGCCGCTTTCTTGCACGCGGGCTGGAACGTTCTTGCCAAGGTTTCGAAGGACACATTCGCTTTGATGTGGTGGGCCAGTTTATTCGGGAGCTTCGGGTATGGCGCGTGGCTTCTAACCGGTTCGGGCATATACCTTAATTCAGCTTCATTGGCGCCGTACCTGATCAGTGCCGCCGCTGAGACGGGATATTTCGTAACACTGGTTCGAGGGTACTCGGAGGGTGACCTATCGCTGGTCTACCCAATCTCACGTGGTTCCGCGCCAATTTTCGCAGCATTCTGGAGTGCACTGGTTTTTACGGAAAAACTTCCTTTGTTAGGGTATGTGGGCGTCGCCCTGATTGTGTGTGGGATTTTCATTGTTTCAATCCCGATTAATCGCTCAGAGTCATTGGATGGTTCCTTACGTGTCAGTTCGCTTTTTCGGAAAGATGCGGCAGGTTGGGCGCTTGCCTGCGCAGTTTTCATCTCAATTTTCTCCGTTTCTGATAAGGTGGCGGTGACGTATACTCCACCGCTGATATACAACTGGTGGGTAGTAGCCGGCAATACCGTACTGTGGGTTCCCATAGTTTGGCGTAGATCCCGCCTGCGAACGAACCTTAATGAACTCAGAACTAATTTCCGAGGCGTGATTGGGACAAGTATCGCCATGCCGAGTGCTTATGCGGCCGCATTAGCCGCGCTTGCCCTCACGAGTGCGAGCTACGTAGTGGCCGGCCGTGGCTTTAGCGTAGTTATCGGTGCGGTTGTCGGAACATTGCTGTTGAAGGAGAGTTTCGGTTCCAACCGAATAATAGGTGCGGTAATAATGGTCACAGGCCTCGTACTGATTGCGTTTTCATAATAAGCGTCGGAGCGGTGTCGCTTTAAGAACAGGTTACACGTATTATCGGGTTGAGGAATAGGGATGAAACCACTGAAATTACTCGTCTTAGCTGCCATCGGTGGGATCGTGATCACCTTACTAACCGGTCTGCTGGAAAATACACCGGAGATGTTGGTTGGTGCGGTGTGGTACGGGTACCCCCTTGCGTGGCTGGTGCGAATGGTCGTTGCGCCACAATATTTCCCATGGGTCGTACGGCCGCTGCGCCTAATCGCAGACATCGTGTTCTGGGCCGTAATAGTGGCAATAGTCCTCTTCGCCTACACGAAGACCAAAAAGAAGTAGCGGACATTCGTCCGTTACCCACCATTTCTTTTCGTTGCATTTTCGCCAGAGTTGTCTCGATAAGCCAACGTCAGGGTTCAATATGCCACAGTATGACCCCTATGGAAAATAGAATTACGCCGCCCACACCTAAAACTGATGCGAGTTGCATGAATCCGATTAGTGCGAGTAGTCCAGTCGCGAGGACCATAAGAAGTCCAAGCAAAATAAGCAGAATCGATGGCGTCAGGTGCAATTCTGCTATCAGCTTCCCCGTTGAAGCTCGTTATCTTTAAGGCCCAAGGTCATCTGGCTCGGACGCTATCCTGTAATAGTCACACTTATGGTCCCTGCTTCAAGGTCATAACGAGCCCCAACAAGGCTGATGCTGCCGGCGTCGAGGGCGTGTGAGATTATTGCGCTTGAAGACGTAAAGCTTATGCCATTGCTCGCGAAAATCTAACCTTGAAATTTGCTTGGACAGGTACAAAATCCTAATCATCCGTCTAGGCGTGATTTGACGTATTAGCCTCAACCATGGAGAAAGTAAGCCTTGGCTTCAATTCAACTCAAACAGTTAAAACACAATGGCGTCCTCATTCCTGACGCCTACACCCCCCAAGGCTTCACCATCACCTTCCGCGGTAACCCACTAAAACTGAATCCACTGCAGGAAGAGATGGCAGTCAAGTTCGCGCAGAAATTCGGAAGCCCCTACACGGAAGATCGGGCATTTTGCTCCAATTTCATGAAAGACTTCGCAGAGGCTCTGGGGATCAAGGAGAAAATTGCCGTTGAAGATTTCGACTGGACGCCGATTGTGAAGTGGATTGAGGCCGAGCGAGCCCGTAAGGCTAACATGTCGAAGGAACAGAAGAAGGAACTAGCGCAATCCAGAAAGAAGGTTCGAGAGGAACGAAAGGAACATTATGGGTGGGCCATCGTTAACGACGCGAGAATGGAAATCGGAAACTATGCTGTCGAGCCTCCTTCGATATTCATGGGCCGCGGCAAACACCCGATGAGGGGTCGCTGGAAGCCTGCTGTAACCACCAAGGACGTTACATTGAACCTGAGCCCGGAGGCGCCCACCCCACCAGGCGAATGGGCGGGGCGCGAATGGCGGCCCGATGAGCTTTGGATTGCGAAGTGGACTGATAAGTTGGCCGGGAAGGTGAAGTACATTTGGTTCCACGACGCCACACCAATGAAGCAAGGACGGGTTCAGGAAAAATTCGACCTAGCGCGAGAGTTGGAGTCGAAAATTGGCAAGGTTCGGGCCCATATTGCTTCGAACTTAAGCAGCGAGGATGTAAAGCGCCGGAAGATGGCAACGGTAGCGTACCTGATTGATGTTTTCAAGATTCGTGTCGGTGATGAGGAAGAGACTGAGAGTGGTACAGTCGGAGCGACCAGCCTTCAGAGCGAACATATTCGGTTCCACAATTCATCCCCCAGAGTCGAGCTACATTTCCTCGGTAAGGACTCGATCTTATTCGAACGGGAGCTACCCGTCTCTCAAGAGGCTTACCAGAATTTGAAAGAGTTTGCCTCAAATGGAGGAAGGATCTTCAGCGGAATAACCACAGATGCCGTACGTGAATTCTTGTCCGAAGCAATGCCTCGCCTCAGCCCAAAGGTGTTCCGCACATTTTCCGCGACGCAGTTGTTTAGGCAGGAACTTGACACTAGTAAGGTCACCGCGGAGAGTTCTGATCCTGAGAAGAAGATAGCTTTGATGGAATCGAACGCGGCTGTAGCGCAGTTGATGAACCACCAGAAAGCTGTGCCTAAGAAATGGGAGGAAACATACAAGAAACGCCTTGAAATGTTGCGGTCACTTAAGGGCAAGGAAGGCAAGTCGGTCGCAAAACGGAAGGCTTCACTAAAACTTCGCCTCGCGCAGATGAAAATGAACAAGAAGTGGAACTTAGGAACCTCGCTCAAGAACTACATTGACCCGAGAGTTTCGGTGGCGTTTTGCAAAAGAGTAGACTATGATTGGAAGTCCTACTATCCGAAGACTCTCGTGGCCAAATTCATGTGGGCAGAGGAAAAGCAGCAAGATTACGCGACGCCATTAGCCAGGGCGTAGAGCACGGCTTCGCCTAGGGCGTTGTCGGCCACGTTGGCGTCGTGCTCGTCCACTCAGCTTATGGTATAGGTAAACGTCAGCTATTGTGAGCACTAGCAATGCGATTGTCATGGTTTCTACAATCGTTCGATTCATCTGCAAGATTGGCACAAGAATTCCCAGCTCTCGAACGACTCCTTGAGCAAGAGCTGACGCGTCGCTTAACTCTGCTACGGCAGCGGAGTACCAACTTTCGTTGAAATTACCCTCCGCTTCACTCATCAGCTGCTTGGCTCGGTTGTATGAAGCCGTGACGTTCGCGGGCAGGCCCAGGGTTTGGTCACTACTCAGCTGTTCAATCTCCATCAAAATCAGTTGCAAGCTCTGGAATCTGGCTTTGAAAGTAAGGTAGTTTCCAATTGCGAATGCGCCGAACGCGATATCGCCCCCGTACCTTGGCTCGAACCCGATGCTTGGCCACCAGCTCCAAACCATCTTCATGAATTGAGGGCCGCGGCTTGCCATTTGGTAGTCGATCAAGTTGAAGTCCACGTTGAAAGTTCGCTCGAACCATGTTCGGTTTTGGTCTAGGATAGCCTGAGGGTTGCTTTGCCCTTCCTTGACGAATGAGGGTATGCCCGCCTTCTCTATCATGCGCATATCGGGTTGGTAGAACTGCGGGTAAAGGCCCCACCAACTAGAGGAAACATATTTTGTGATGGCCAAGGCTTGAAGTGGAATCAGTGAAGTATCAGGGTAACGCATTCGTGTTAGCCAATTGGCTGCGAGCAAGGCGGAGCCTAAGTATGTCTCGTTATTCGTCGTCCCTGAGAGGAGGAGTAAGCCGCGTATGGAGTAGGCGGCGCTCCACAACGACAGAGCGACGCTTGAACCAAACTCACGCCTCTCTGTGTCGTAACCATAGTAGTACCCGCCAACTGCCATCGGATCGTTCGCGTAAGTATGGTTGCCCCATGCCGTGTTCGTTGGAGTTACTTGGAAACTCATTAACCATTCAGCGTACGTTTTCGCGGCATTCAGATACCGTTCGTCTCCCGTCAGCCTGTAAAGCTGAATCCACGCCAAGAGTGTGAAACCTGCATGGTTAGTTGAAACCGATCTTGTGTACATTGTCCCATTCCACTCGTAAGGCAATGCGCCGTAGACGGGGGTGTTGAGCCACTCTTGGCCAGTAAACTGTCTGGACAACATGTATTCGCCTGCGGCTTCAGCGGAATTGAGGTAGGTGCTGTTACGTGTCAAGAGGTAGAGTTCAGCGAGAATCCAAGCCGATTCGGTTGTCTCAAACATTCTAGGCTTCCAGCCAAGGGCCCAATAATACTGGGTAACTGGAAAGGCGCCGCTGAAATTCCCGGTTTTGATTTGCGTTTTGACCAGCCAACTTCCGTATCGGTTCAGTAGTTGGAGGGCTTTGTCATCGTTTGACCAGCGGTAGTAGGAGATTAAGGCCGCAGCTATTGGGTTGCCATGTTCAGGGGACGGAAATACAGCATGCAAGTTAGTGGAATCGTCTGGTGTTCCGAATTGCCCATCTTTGCCTGCGGAGACATCGGCCTGCTCAGCCCAAACTCCGACATTGTCGAGTGTGACGTTGCGCCCATGAATCGCGCTTAGTACTAGTAGGGGTGTGCTGGCTCTTCCGCTTGGAATTTGTGCGGCTTGGAAGTAATCGTAGTAGACATTGAAGATCTTGAGGTACATGGGATCTCCACTTTCCAAGTAGGCGTCTAATGCGGCGGAGGCTCCCAGGCCGGAGTCGTGGCCAGCAATCAAAAACGCGAGCTGCTGCCTCTCGCCTGCCGCTATACCGCCAGTCTCAGCGGTAATGGTGCCGTTCTCAAAGTAAAACGGGTCCAGACCCCACGTACGCACATCCTGATATGGAATCCCCCATGACGCGTTGAGAGGCGTAACTTGGAAGGAGGTTATCCAATTCGTAGCCTCCAATCCTAGGTCATAATACCGCGAAGTGGGATCGGGTTCTTGGATAGCGAGGCTTGGTGCAGGCTGAAAGGCCGCCGCCAAGAATACCAGTAAGAAAGGGATGAGGAACCGTTTGACCTGCGTAGCCCTACGACTCGTGCTCTTTGGTCTAGTCGTCTCTAGAAAGTAGTTCGAACTGGGTGGGGTTTAGCCTTTCGTTATTAGGCCGTATATGATGAACGGGAAGCCCGTGATGAGGGCGAAGTCGAAGTAGGTGGATGTGACTGCAGCGAAGACTACTCCTGAAAAGACCCAGACTATTCCGACTGCGGTTGTAACTCCCCATTTCACTGTCCAACCTGTCACAAACATAGCGGCGCCGAAAATCACCAGCCAAAAGCCGAGAGTCAGTGAGGTAACTTGTGCCATTGACATTTCTGAAGGCATCATTGAGGCCATGAAAGGAGCGCCTAGTGAATAAATTGCCGTCAAAACCACGGCTAGGACTATGGTGAACTTCCAAAGCTCCTCGAGCATCGGGGGAGTTCTTCTGGGCATGGAAACCCTACCTATGAGGTAAAGAATCACTGAGAAGATTATGACGCCGAGCAGCCAAGCGGTATATTGAAGTGAGTTGAAAACACCGGCCTGAAATGCAAAGAATACTAGGACTTGTACTACGCCTAATGCAGTTTGCTTAAGTTCCATTTTTCATCGGCCCAAATCTTTCGGCCGTATTAGTATTAAAAACCATCGACAATTAACAGGCATTCCTTGGGGCGGTTCCTAGTCGCTAGTTTCCTAAGTCGGGTTTTCCACTGAAGCCATAAGGAGAATTCCACATTCTTTCCCCAGGTGATGCCACGTTGGAAGTCACAGTCCAGGAAGCTATCGGAACTCTGCGCAGCATGCGGCGCCTCAAGAGTGATCAAGTAGAACCGGAGAAGATTCACACGATTCTGAAGGCGGCGGGTATGGCACCGTCAGGTGGAAACTCGCAACCATGGGAGTTCATTCTGATTACCGACCCCACTGTCAAGGGGCAGCTGCGCGAACTTGCGGTCGAGGGGCTTGAGATGTACGCGAGGTCTAACTTGCGGATTCCCAAAGATGCTATCTCGGAATTCCTATCCCCCACGAACCCCGTGGCCTCGCTCGCCCAGAATACCAAGGAGGTCCCTGTCCTAATCCTCGCGTGCCTCAACACGAAGCGGGCGAAGCGGCTTACAGATGAGTGGGCGTGGTTGGAGGAGCAGTCGAACTGGGCCTCCGTCTTTCCCGCCGTCCAGAACCTTCTACTGTCTGCGCGAGGGCTAGGCCTAGGCACCGCCGTTTCGATTTTCCCATTATTTCGAATTGCTGAACTGAAGCGGCTACTTCAACTCCCCGACTTTGTAAAACCAGGGATATTCATTTACGGGGGATACCCGACCACGCGATTCAGCGAACCTAAACGATTACCCATTGAAGACTTCATCCACGAAAACAAGTGGTAGAAGGTTGACCATAACGTCGCAGACTCGTAACCCTTCGGACATGATAGCCCAATTTGGCACCCAAATAAGAGCATCAGGCGGTTATTTTGCCGCCGTCCCAGACCTATCCGCTGCAGGCGACTACGCAGCAAAGCTAGCTTTAGCAGCAAAAGCAAAGCAGGTAGTGGTCTGCGGCAGTGGAATAGCGTCCCTCTTCGCCTCTGGAGCCACTGTGCCATTCCAGGTCGCAAGTTCCGTGAAAATGGATAGGAGGAGTTTCTTTGAAGCGCTACAGTCGGCGGAGATCGGAATTTCCACCGCCGACCTTGGCGTTGCGGACACTGGGACATTGATCATTTCGACGACGAATGAATCCGACCGGCTCGTCACAGCGCTGCCTATAATTCACGTTGCGGTTCTTCCCCGTTCCAAACTCGTGTTCTCGCTCGAAGATGCGTCACAGTATATTTCCCAACTCCTCACCAAGGATTCCAAAGCGGTCTCTATCTCACTCATTTCAGCCTCAAGTAGGACCTCTGATGTTGGGGGCATAACAATTATGGGCGCGCATGGGCCGAAAGAGTTGCACGTTCTGCTTCTCGATGGAGAGCTTCCTGGTGAGTCGTAGCTATGGATAGTGCCGGCCTCGAAGCCCATGAACGACTGATCAGCAAAATCCGGGACGGCATTGCTGACAAGCGGCGAAGGACTCAACTGTACCTCGGGACTGAGGGCGACCGGGAAGCAAGTGAAAAAGCGTATGCGGCTCTTCCTAACGGAGACTGGTTGCTCCAAGAAGCGCGAAGAATCAAACGTGAATCAATAGGACACTTAGACGAGAACGTTAAACAATTCACCCAGGCCGCAAATGCGTCCGGCGTGCAGGTGCATTTTGTTCAGGACGGAGCGGCCGCCGTCCGAATGGTAATCGACCTCGCCCGCAGGGCGGGAGCCAAGCATGTCGCCAAAGCAAAGTCGATGACCAGCGAGGAGATTGAGCTTCGCCAGCATCTCGAGGAGGAGGGCTTCGATGTTGTCGAGACGGATCTTGGTGAGCGTATAATCCAAATTGCCCACCAAAGGCCATCCCACATTACGGCGCCGGCACTCCACTTGACTGTGGAACAGATTACTGAATTCTTTTCAAAGAACCTAGGAAAGGAGCTGCCTCCAGACCCGGGGACGATAACGGCGGTCGCGCGAGAGTCTCTGCGAAGCAAGTTCCTACAAGCTGATGTTGGAATTACGGGAGCAAACTTTGCGATTGCCGATTCGGGTGCAATAGTGATTGTGAGCAATGAGGGCAACGCCCGCCTTGTCACAGCCCTTCCGCGCATGACCATAGCCATTCTGGGCTCAGAGAAGGTAGTGCCAAACGCAGCTGATGCGATTACGCTGCTGCAAGCGTTGATATTGAGCTCAGCGGCTCGAAAATTGACCAGCTACGTCAGTATCGTAAGAGGTGGGAGTAAGCTCGCCCAGACGGGCCAGGAGCAGGAACAGCATGTTATCGTCATTGACAACGGTCGTTCGAGAATGCTGGCCGACCCGAACTTCCGTGAGGCCTTGTACTGTTTACGTTGCGGAGCTTGCATGGATACATGTCCCACCTTCAGGCTACTCGGAGGCCACGTCTTCGGCCACGTCTACCCCGGCCCCATAGGAATTCCTTGGACTGAGTATACGGCAAGCCCGGACGCTGCAGGGGAGTTTGCACCTCTCTGCATTTCGTGCGGCTTATGCCAACGCGTCTGCCCGGAGGATATCAACATACCCCTACTCATAGCCCAAGTCAAAGAAAGATACACTGAACGGCACGGGCAACTATCGATAAACAAAACCCTATGCAATTATGAAACGTTCGTTAGCTTCGCAAGCGCCACATCCCCAGTCTCCAACTTTCTACTGAGACGCAAGGCCTTCCGCTTCATGCTCCAAACCTTTCTGGGCTTAGATTCTCGCCGGCCTTTTCCAAAGTTCACTCGGCACACGTTCAAGAAATGGTTCAGCTCACGGACATCCAGCGGCTCAAGATCAGTAGCCTATTTCGTTGACACCTACGCCGACATGTGCGAACCGGAGATTGGTAAAGCGGTCGTCGGAATCCTAGAATACAACGATTGCCGGGTGATTCTGCCGAAACAGGTCGGTAGTGGAATCCCTGCCTTCCTCTATGGTGACATGAAGCGAACGGCACGTGCAGCCGAATTCAATGTCCCCCAACTTGCCGAGGCCGTAAGGAGTGGCTGTGAAATAGTTTCTTCAGAGCCAACGGCAACCTATTGCCTGAAAGAACTCTACCCTAGGCTGCTAAGCTGCGATGAAGCATGCCTGGTCGCGGCTCATTCTCACGACCTTTTCGACTACCTATTAGAATTGCACAGGGAGGGAAAGCTGAGAAACTTTCCTAGGGCCGACATGCAGCCAGTCGCGTATTACTCCCCATGCCATACGAGAAGTGTTTACGGAAAATCCAACGCGCTAGAAATTCTGAAGCTCGCAGGAATAGACGTACGACCTGTAAGGTACAACACATGCTGCGGAATCGCGGGGACCTTCGGATTCAAGAAAGGCCCCGAAGGGTATGATGTTTCTATGGCAATTGGTGAAACACTCTTTGAGAGGCTGAAAGCCCTAGGCCTTAGTCAAGTCATAACCGAGAGCAGCGTTTGTAAGATGCAAATAGAGCACGGCACTTCGCTGCCAGCCATCCATCCCGCCGTCGCCTTATGGAACCTATGCCAAGCCTCTCGCAGCTGAGAACCTGCTACGGTTGCTTTGCGCTACAGTAGGGGCATGTAGTGGATCCAAGGGGGAGTTGCGCGCCGCATTGAATGCAGTACCGCGCTTGGCCAAGCTGTGCCGGAGGCAATGTTGGTTGACCGGTTGCGGGCAATTCCAGTTCTTGCCTTGTTTGGATAGTTCTCATTAAGTCGTCGCGTGTGACCACACCAAGCAGTCGGTCGCCCTCCGTGACCAGCATCATTTCAACTCTCTCGCGCGCCATTCTTTGTAACGCATCCAATGCCGATACTCCTGGCTGAATCATGGGTGCGCGTTCGAGGGGGATCATTGCTTGAGCCACCGTTTCTGTAATCCTCTGCTCTTTCGGAATAGCTCGCGCAGACTGCAACGTAACGAGCCCCAAGAGCCGGCCGTCTTTCATCACCGGGTACCCGGCGTGAGGATGCACTAGAAAGTAGTCGGACACTAGCTGTTGCACTGTAATGTCGGGGGACACCGTCAGCACTCCTTGAGTCATAATGCTCCCTACCGTTACCCCCGTCAAGGTTTCACCAATGAGCGTTTGCCTTAGGCTCGTCTCGGCACCGGATTTGATGAACCATCCGAGGACAACGATCCAGATTCCATCTACGAAGTCGCCGAAGATTATTGCAACAAAGCCTCCCAACATCATGAGAAGTGAGAGCCCCTCACTAACGCGTGTGGCAGTCCGCGTAGCGCCAACAAGGTTCTTGGAATGTTTCCAAAGGCTACCGCGAAAAACTCGCCCGCCGTCTAGCGGGAACGCGGGAAGTAAGTTAAACGCGCCCAGAACCGCGTTGATGAGGGCTCCATAGCCAACGGTCGCCGTTACGACGATGGGTACGCCCGCCGCCTGTGCTATGTACCAAAAGCCTCCCAAAACACCGGCAATCATGAAACTCATCAACGGTCCGGCTGCTGCCATGCGGACCTCCAGACCCGCGTCCTGCGGTTCCTCAGTCATTTCCGACACGCCGCCAAAGAAGAAGAGCGTAATTCTGGCAATTGGCAAACCATTCTTCTTCGCAATATACGAGTGGGAGAGTTCGTGGATGAGCACAGAAGCGAACAGAACTATTGCGGAGGCAATCCCAATCGTCCAGTACGTGACGGGGCTTAGGCCGGGGTATTGGTGGGGCATATACCCGTAAGCCAATGACCAAGCGATCAAAACGAAAACTAACCATAACGTGTAGTGAATTCTAACCGGAATTCCCATAATCTTCCCAAGCCTAATCGACAAATTCTACGGCCTCAAACTGCGCCTACGACATACGAATCAGGAACGCTAAAAAGTCATTCCAATCTACTGAAGCCAGCCCTCAAGGCATGAATGTCATCTGCGGGGTTGCTAGGAAAAGGTTTTTTGCGAACGGCGTTTTCCTCGCGACCCGGTTGGAGATACGGAGTTGGAAACGAAACAGCTGATTATGTTGCCTGGGCCGACAAACATTCCGACGCGTGTCGCGAATGCGATGCTGCGGCCTATGATTAACCATCGTGGGCCGGAGTTTCGCGAACTTCATTCACGAATAATCGACAACGCGAAATACGTTTTCGGTACAAAAAACGACCTATTTGTTCTATCCGCGTCTGGAACGGGAGGTGTGGAATGCGCCGTCCGAAACATTTGCTCGCCGGGCAGTAAGATCATTGTGCCCGTCAACGGGGTTTTCAGCCAGCGGTTTCTGGAGGCCGTGAAATTACTCGGCGGCCAAGGTGTCGAAATACCTGTTGAGTGGGGTAACGCCGTAACCGTCGGCCAGATTGAGGAAGCCCTCAAAAGGAATCCACAGGTTACAGCCGTAGCGATAATCTACAATGAAACGTCAACAGGAGTAACCACGCCCGACCTGAAGCAAATAGGCGAAGTCTGCCACAAGCATGGCGTCCTCTTTCTCGTTGACGCCATATCAATTCAAGGCGGCGTTTCACTTCCAGTTGATGAGTGGGCGGTGGACATCTGCGTAACTGGCAGCCAGAAATGCCTCATGACCCCGCCAGGGCTCGCCCTCATATCCGTGAGCCAGAAAGCATGGGACGTCATCAAGAATACCCCACGATCCTACTACTTCGACCTTCAACTCTGCAAACAGTTCTGGGATGAGAATAAGGAAACCCCCTACACGCCTGCTGTGACCCTTTTCTTTGCGTTGGATGAGGCGTTGCAAATGATCCGCGAAGAAGGCCTTGAGAAACGCTTCAAGAGGCATGCAAGCTGCGCTAACGCCATGTACGCGGCAGTAGAAGCCATGGGCCTGGAAGGCTACGCGCGAAAACCAGTCAGGTCAAAAACTGTCGTAGCGATCAAATATCCGACCGGCATTGATGACAAAAACTTCCGAGGCACTCTCAACAAAAAGTACCGAGTGGTGGTTGCTGGCGGCATGGGCAAAACGAAGGGACAGTTGTTCCGCATCGGAGTAATGGGAAGCGTTTCAGAATTCGAAATCTTGGCCACGGTGACAGCGGTCGAATCCGCCTTAATCGAACAAGGTCACAAACTCAAACCGGGAGAAGGCGCCGAGGCTGCGCGTGCAGTTTTCGCCAAGACACCCTAAGCGCGGTTAACCGCAAGACTGCCCAAACCTGCGCAACGGAGGGGCAATTTCTTCGAGGATACTTGCTTTCACCGATTTTCATGGCGATCATGAGGCATATCGGTGCGCGAAAGAGCTGATTGCGAATAAGAAACCGGATTTCGTGATAGTCGCAGGAGATATAGTTAACCGCGATTCCAACCGAGCCAAACAATTCCTATTCGACTTGGCATCGGCCGGGCCCCCTGTTTACTTTGTGCCAGGGAACATGGACAGTGACGAACTGGGAGACTGGCCAGGAGGCGAAAACGTTCACGCACTCCATGCGCGATGCGAGAACATGGAGGCTGTGAGCCTGATTGGTCTAGGCGGTTCGCCGCACGGTCCCTTTCGAACCATCTTCGAATACAGCGAGGAAGAAGCCTCCGGGCTGGTCGAGGCGGCGGCCAAAAGTTACCGAGAAGGACAACTGATTTTCGTGTCACACTGCCCACCCAAGAACACGAAACTCGATCAAGTTACCAGTGGTGAGCATGTTGGGAGCACGGCTGTTCGAGAATTTGTTGAAAAGAGGCAGCCGATACTAGTTGTTTCGGGTCATGTTCACGAAGCCCAAGGCACCGACACCATCGGTCCATCCATTCTAGTGAACACTGGGCCAGCCCAACTAGGACAGTACGCCGAAATAACTCTCGGAGACAATGTCACAGTGAAATTTGGACAAATTGTCTAGATCGGATGGTGGCGTGCATCATTTGCTTGGAGAATCAGCGTGGCCTATGGCGGCAACTTATTATGAACCTCATTCCTAATCGAGCAGGAATGAACTAAGGAGTCTAAGATAGTGCCTAAGCGAGCACGCCATCGAAGAGTAAGAGCTATTCGAGTTGTTCGGCGAGAAACCATCGCCGTCCTCTTGGTGCTCGTCGTGGTCTTAGGCTCGCTTGCCGCGTACTACGCCCTCGCGCTGAGTGCGGAGAAATCAACCAGCCTAGACCCCGCTCAAATCTACGCTAACGCAAGTAGTAGTGTCGTAACTATCCAAGGATTCAGGGATCAGGCTGTGGATACCGGGACGGGCGTGGGAACAAGTTGGGTTGGCATTTATGCTTCAGGATTTGTCGTGCAATACTCAGGGTCGTATTACGTTGTAACCAACTTTCACGTAGTAAACTCCCTCGTCAATACGACGGTAACTTTCTGGAATGGTGATGCTTTCAGAGGGAAAGTTGTAGGTTTGGATGCTTACGCCGATTTGGGTTTAGTTTCCACGCAGGCCCCATCTCAAGAGTATTCCCCCTTGGAATTTGCTCCATCATCCATCCTCAGGGTTGGCGAACCTGTGGTCGCGATTGGAAACCCGTACGGATATGCGGGCACGATAACGTACGGGATCGTAAGCCATACTGGGAGGACGATAAGTTACGATACTGGTTCAGGTTCTACGGGGTACCCTATCGCTGACGCGATACAATTCAGCGCGCCGATAAACCCCGGCAATTCGGGAGGCCCGCTGTTGACCGGTGATGGAAAGGTTGTTGGGATCACAACGGCTGGAATAACTGGTGCAGAAGGCCTTGGTTTCGCGATACCGTCAGACACTATCATGCGCGAGCTTCCATCTCTCGTGACAACGGGCAAGTATGAGAAGCATCCTTACCTAGGTGTTCAAGTGGCGGATATGACCTATGAACTCTCAAAAGTTGCAGGTTCCAATGTGACCTATGGTGTATTGATCGAGAAGACTGTCCAAGGTAGCCCGGCAGCTCAATCCGGCCTCAGAAGCGGAACTAACAATGTTAACGTCAGCGGGCAATCATACCTCATCGGTGGAGACATCATCATATCAATTGATGGAGCCAGGATTGTCAACTACGACTCGATGTCAACGTACCTTGAAAGGAATACGTTTCCAGGTCAAACCATACAAGTTGGCATTATCAGGTCAGGTACATTTATGGTCGTTCAAGTAGTGCTGGGCGCAAGGCCCCCCATCTCTTGAAACCCGAACCCTACGCCTTCAAGGCTCTTTGAAAGCTTCTGTCGCAGCTTTCTAGCACGAGTTCATTGACAAACCGATTAAGTACGCTTAAGTCGGCGGATCTTCTCTCCGGTAAGTGTCATAAAGCCTTGAATGGTGATTCGTAGGTTCGGCATTCAAATTGATTGACATGCTTGCGGTTCTACTCATCTCGGTTCTTGCTGGCTTCCTAGGTGCCCTAACCGGCCTGGGTGGTGGAAGCATCATGATTCCGATATTGGTTGCTTTCGAAGTACCCCTAAAGTATGCAATCGCAGCAAGCATGGTGACGATTATCGCCACATCAAGTGGTTCGGCGGCATCATACGTACGGGAACGCATAACGAACGTAAAGGCCGCATTCTACCTGGAAATGTTCACAATAATAGGAGCAATCATCGGGGCTACTATAACGTCGTTCATTCAGCCTCGGTTCTTATACTTCTTTTTCGCAGCGTTTCTTCTAACCTCTTTCCTGGGTTTGTCGGGGCACCTAAGCGAGGAATTTCCAACGCGAATAAAACAGGACAAGTTTTCGAGATGGCTGGAGTTGAAGGGCAGTTACTACGATGAGGCTGCTAAGAAAAAAGTCAACTACAAAATGAAAAACGCCCTTTTGGGCGGCCCTGGGATGATGATTGCAGGGTTAGCTGCTGGAATGCTGGGCATCGGTGCTGGCGCCTTCAAAGTCTCAATACATGAACTGATTTTGAAAATGCCTTCCAAAGTTTCCAGCACGACCAGTAATTTCATCATCGGGATAACCGCCTTGGCAGGTGCAAGTGTCTACTTCGCGTCGGGCCTACTTTTCCTTGGCCTAGCTGCACCGATGGCTGTGGGAACGACTAGTGGCGCGCTGGTAGCAGGGCGAATATTGAACCATTTACCCAATCGAATGGTAAGGTACCTATTCCTCATAGTAGTGGTCGTGCTGATCGTCCAAATGCTCTACAAGGGGATAACTTCACCATGAAAAGGGGTCGGAATGAAGAGGGCCTCGAACTGGCGATAAGCTATGTTCTAATTACGGGCGTGCTGGCGAGCGTCGCGGTCGAAACGTTTGGGATCGTAAGCTACTATTTGTCAAACGGAAACCTGAACATACTCTTCCAGCCAAGCTCCGCTATGAAGGGAACAGATTTCTTCAGCTACACGGCGAAGCTGGCACAACAACTTTCGGTGGGGGTACTAACACCGATGCAGGTACTTGGGTTGGGGATTGTTCTGTTGATGATGACCCCCTACCTGAGAGTGGTGGCCTCCGTCGTGTACTTCGGTTTGACTAAGAACCCAAAATATTTGTTCATAACCCTGTTCGTTCTGATCATCCTAACCGCGAGCCTCTTGAAACACTAACCCTTAGGCAACGTTTTGCAACACTTTGTGGCTCAGAGTGGACGTTTGTTTTAAGCGCGTGCCACGTAAAGGCTTCAACAGGGCAATTGGAGGTGAACTTGAAGAAATGACGGAGGAGAAACCAACTGCCGCCTTCATACTTTCGTTGCTGGCGGGCGTCTTCATCCTTCTCGGTGGAGGTATGATAACAATGATAGGATCATGGTTAGGCAATTACGGTATGATGACTTACTATGGCAGATGGGGAGGAATGATGGGGACAGGCTTTGGAATGTTGCGATTCGCGTTCGGTGCCATGGGTGTGCTAGGCTTAATCTTCGGAGCCATCGTAATCATCAGCGCTTTAATGCTGAACAACAAGCCCGAGCAGCATCAGACTTGGGGATCGCTTATCGTGCTCTTCTCAGCGCTCAGCATATTCGGTAGCGCGATGGGCGGTTTTGGCGTTGGCCTTGTTCTCGGCCTTATCGGCGGCATACTTGCGATAACGTGGAAACCAACCGGGAAATGAGCAGTCCACTTTGACGCATTTTCCGGAGTTTCACATTTTTCTGGACAATCCAAACAAGTGCCGCCGAAACTGAGCTAACCGTTTCTGAAAGCTTAATGTAGAACGGGCAAATCTAGGCTTCGCCTTCACGATTCAAGGTGCTAATGGTTGCCGCTCAAGAATAGTGACTTCATACTCGCCAACTACAGCCTCAAGATTAAGGAAACCGGCGAGATAGTCGGCACCACGCTCGAGAATGTTGCCAGGGAGGCGAAGCTTTACCGCGGCGAAGAACGCTACGAACCATTCTTCATCATTGTGGGGGAAGGATGGGTCCCGAAAGGGCTAGACGAAGCCTTGACCGGCATGGAAGTTGGCAAGGCGAACACCATAGAACTCCCACCGGACAAAGGATACGGAGTGCGAGATCCGAAGAAGGTTCGTTTAGTCCCGCTTCGCAAATTCACAGCTGAGGGCCTAACTCCCGTCCCAGGGTTACAAGTGAATGTCGACGGCAAGACGGCGCAAGTCCGCTCGGTTGGCGCCGGCAGGGTCCAAGTCGATTACAACCACCCATTCGCTGGCAAGACCCTGATCTACGACTTGACTGTGGAGAAGATTCTTGAGACGGACGAAGACAAAATACGGAGCCTTGTCCACAAACGGATTCCGACCGTGAGCCAAGAGAAGTTCATTGTCAAAGTAACGCAGGGGAAACTGGAGGTCGAAATACCGGAGGAAGCCTTCTTCCTGGAGGGGTTGCAGGTCGAAAAGCGAACGGTGACGGCCGACATAGAGAAGTATCTTCCAAAAATCGATACCGTCGTTTTTGTCGAAATGTTCAAGAAACCTGCCGCCCCAGCTACTGTTCCAACTCCTGAAGCAGAAGCCATGCCGGCCGCTCAACCAGCAACGGCGCCTTCATCTGGCTAGAGTACTTCGTGAATCGCTTCTATCGCCTCTTTGGCTACGAAACCCAAGATCACGACTGTCGCCGCGTAGTCAACCCATGGAACCTTCCAAACAAAGTTGATTGCAAGGCCAGCGAGCAAGGCTGCAGACATCCAGAAACAAGTAGCAGACTCCGCTGCATCAATCGTCAACGGCAAACATTTAGACGCTTTACCAATGCGTTTCTTCTGATACCACAAAACCGGCATGATCACAATCGCCGCGATGGCGACAGTGATGCCGAGTGGCGACGATTCGGGTCTTATGCCAATTAGAAATGAATAGACGGCCGCAACTCCAATTACGGGTATTAGCGAGAACAGAAGAAACGCTGTGGCCAATTCAGTTCGCTTGGTCTCCCTCTCGCCTTCAGAACCTGTCAAAGCATTTCTCAAATGTTGTACCACAGCAAGAGACGACAGTAATTCGACTAGGCTGTCGCCGCCGAAAGCCAGAAGGGCAAGGCTCCAAACCACTATGCCCGAATAAATTGCGGCAAGGCACTCAATTGTCATCCACGCAAAGCTGGCGTACTCTACCCACAACCCACGTTGTATGAGTCTCCGACTGGGCGTCACTCTCCTGACCGGCTGCTTCACAAGCGTAGCCTTTGGAAATGCTAGAAGTCGCGGGACGTCTGACGAATCAGGCGGAATGCCCACTACCTGATTCTTCTGTACCTGTTAAGCGTGTGAGTTTGCCAGGAATAGCCGCGGAGTTTCCGACTGGCACCAAAACCACATGCGGAACAACGTTTCCATCTGATGTGGTATGAGCGTCGGCCGCAGCGTCGACATCGAATATGAGTTTTTGCACGTCCTCGTCGGCCGAAGGACGTTGTACCCTTGGTCAAATTTCCTCAACCCGCGAGAATTTGGTATTGTAGTCTTTTACCTCTTCGGCGGGGGCGAGACCAAAACCACATTGTCGCCCCTGACAACGATTGTGCCTATACTGCGTGTGTTCTCTGGGTTGGATACGTCCTCTGCATCCTCAAGGACTAGGTTCATGTGCTGGTCGTAGCTGTAGAGCTTGCCGCGTATTGTGCGGCTGCCTTTCAGTTCCACGAGAACGATCTTGCTAAGGCTCTCTTGGAAGATCTTGTCAGCAACTGCAGACATTGTTCTTTCTGACCTAACTTGTGGACGTGGGTTCCCCGTAAAGGAGGAAGCCCCAAATTAAACGTTAGGCCTACATAAACCATAGCCAAAACACGTCAGATATCAATCGCGACGGAATCCGCTCTCGATCTCTGAAAATCGTACGATGTTAAGTATGAAGAATACATTCCAATGGTTGAAGAGTATTTGCCAGCAAAGCGGCATCTCAAGGACAAGGAAGTAAAACAAATTCTAAGGGAATTTACACAGCGCTACCCGCCTTCCGAACCGTTCCTTCGTTCGGTCAATGATGTTCAGGAACAAGCCGTAGGCAAAGGGCTAGTCTTTTTCTTGAATGCAAGAGCCCTATTTTTGCGCACTGAGTCCGGCTTACTTCCATCTCTGAAGTTTGACGAACTCCTGAGTTCGTTGCCCAAGATCGTCGTCGATATGGGCGCAGTGGCCCACGTGGCGAACGGCGCGCACGTCATGAGACCCGGCATTAAGGTAATACCGAATGATTTCAGGAAGGGAGACTTGCTGTTGATAGTCGATGAAAAATTCGGGAAGAACATCGCCCTAGGCATAGCCGACGTTGATTCAAACGCAATGAAATCGGCGAATAAGGGTAAAGTGATCGAGAATATTCACTATGTCGGCGATGACTTCTGGAAATCGTTCGTGCAAACCGAGTAAGCGGTAACTCAGCTCCAGTGGAAATGAGGCTATCTTAAATTCCATTGCAAGCGGTTACCCTAAACGCGTGGATGACAAACTATGCACACTATCCCTAGAAGGCCGTGCTAGGTCTTTACATGGGCGTGTTAGAATCCCCTCCCTTGCGTGCAAATGTTTAAAGTGCTATCGGCCGAGGCAAACGTAGTTGAAACCTGAGTGGCCTCCAATTGATCAGTTCAGATGGTGAGAGAAATGAAAGGTTCCCCTTGGTGAACCCATCGATTCAACACCCGATCTACGTGAAAGCGTACCCGCTCCGCGATCCAGCGGATGTGCCCAGAATCAAAGCTGAGATAATCGAAGGTAACATTCTGATCGTCAAGATTACTCCCATCGCGAAACGTAGCGTCGAGGAGACAAAGTCGGCGATAAATGAACTCGTCGAGTTCATTAAGTCGATTGAGGGCGATATTGCAAGGCTCGGCGAGGAAAGGATTGTCATGACTCCGCCAACGGTGAAAGTCTGGCGTGGAAGGGAAAGTTCCAAGCTCGAAGTTGCTACGGCTGGCGCAGGCGCAAACGAAGAAGTATAATTAATTCCGGTTCGCGTGGCCTTGAGGTTTTCCTGTTTACCTCAGCCTGAGTCTCTCAAGGTTGTCTGGCGCTATAGTTCTCATCTTCAGAATCCTTGAGATTTGATGTGCGAACAGGTCTGTCTTTCGTCGTTCGCCATGCCCGAGTATGACCCGTGACGGCCTCGGTGAGACACGTTTCAGAAAGGCGAATAGCTGGTTTCTATCCGAATGCCCTGAGAAACCCTCCACGCTTTCGACGCGCAGGTTAACTTTCAAAGCTTCGACCTTACCGTTCCTCCCCATCAGTGAAACTTCGCGGGCACCATTCTTGAGCCTATTTCCTAACGTGCCTTCAACCTGGTAGCTCACGAAGATCAACGAGTTCCTCTCATCCGAAGCCAAGTAACGGAAATAGTCGATTGCAGGTCCGCCCTCCATCATGCCCGAAGTTGCGAGTATGATGCACGGGTCCCCAGCCGTTATCTTCTCCCGTTCGGACGGGTGGTCGACGTTCGTGAAATAATCTGACTGAAATGGGTTAATGTCCTTGTAGAGAATTTGCTCCCGTAGGTCGCGTGCGAGGTATTCAGGGTAGGCGGTGTGAATGGCCGTCGCTTCTGATATCATGCCTTCCAAGAAGATTGGAAGTTCTTTGATTTGCTTGTTCTTCATGTAAGCGTTCAGGACAAGCATGATTTCTTGAGCGCGCCCCACGGCCAGAGTTGGAATTAGAACCTTGCCACCTTTTTCGGCGGTTTCGTTTACAATTTTCGCTAGCTTGCCCTCGACAGTTTCCCTGTCGGACATGACATCGTCCGGTCCGCCGTAGGTGCTTTCCATGATCAAGGTCTCGGCTCTCGGGAAGGAGCAGACGGCTGGCTCCAAAAGCATTGTACGGCCAAACTTGAAGTCGCCCGTGAAGATGACATTAGTTAGTCCTTCTCCGATATGGAGGTGGACGATTGAGCTGCCTATTATGTGGCCAGCGTTGTGGAGGGTGAGTTTTATGTCCGGAGCCACATCCGTGACCACCCCGTACTTGACTGGAATAGTGTGCATTACTACCTCGCGCACATCCTTCTGGTCGTATGGAGGATGGCCGCCCTCCTTCCCGAAGATGTCCAAGTAATCGAGTTGCAGAAGCGTCATCAAAACTGAGGTCGGTTCGGAGCAGTAAACAGGGCCATCGTAGCCGTACTTGTAAAGGAACGGAATGAATCCGCAATGATCAAGGTGTGCGTGAGAAATTATTACGGCATCGAGCTTGTCTATGTCGAATTCGTCGGTGTCGATTCGAGGGAAGGCGTAAATCGGCCTGTCGGCTCCTGCGCTTATGCCGCAATCCATCAGCACGCAGCTCTCTTCAGTTTCCACCAGCATCGCGGACCTTCCCACTTCATGGAACCCACCGAGGGTGGTTAGGTAAACGCTTGAGGTCTTCTCGAGCCTTGTGCGGAAAATGCGTTCGCCAACATCGCGGAAAATTCTGCTTCTTTCCTCGCTTTCGGAATGCAGGATGTGACGAGAACTCGCGATTATCTTTGATGGCAGTGGCGGGGCACGGAGGACTCGTGGCCGCCAACTTGTTTTCTTAATGATCTCTTGAAGCGTAACCCCGTCCTTGCCTATCGCCAAACCAGGTTTTTTGGCTTCAATGACCACCTCGCCCAAGCTTGGGTCGAAGTTTATCTCAGTTATCTCAGCTTCAGCAGGTACGATTCCCTTTATCAGTCGCTCAGATTCGTTTTCAGTAAGACGGATTGAGGGGTCGGAGCGTATTACAACTCGTTTGTGTAGTAGGTTGACTATGTCTGTGACCACGTAACTCTGCTCAAGAAGAAGCCCAACGTTCTTGACGTAGATTGCGAGGCGTGGCCCTTCGAATTCAATTCGTGTTATTTCGGCTTCCTTGGGCATGTGGGTGACAATGGTTTCTCGTATTCTTGCCTGCGAATCATCTACCAGTCTAGCCACTGAGGAAACCACCCTGAAATCGGCTAATCCAGAATTATTGGGATCGGGAGTTAACTGGCCTGAGTGAGGATTCCCTTCTTTTCCTGTTCACCTAGTTCCCTATAACCATCCTTTGAGATTACGGCAACGTCGAAGCTATCGCCGCTTGCGGAGTCGCGCTTCATAGCCTCATTGACCGCGCGGACTACGAGAGGTATGGCTTCCTTTACGGACATACCTTCCTTATAGCCGGGTTCCAGAACGCCGTAGGCCACTGGCGAGCCAGAACCAGTCGAGACGTACTTCTCCTCAGTAACACTCCCCAGCGGGTCGAGAGCGTAAATGTGCCCGCCTTGGTCATCTATACCGCCAATAATGGATTGCAGAATGAAAGGGAAGTATCTGGACTGAAAGAGAATATTCGCGGCCAAACGTGCTAGTGCGCTGATTGGTATGGGAAGGCCTTTCTCATACTTGTAAAGTTTGGAGTTCGCGCGTAGTGTCTCAACGACAGTTTGTGCGTCGGCAACGCCTCCAGCTATCGTCATTGCTACGTGGTCGTCGATCGGATACACTTTCTTTGCTCGCTTATGGGCCACAAAAGTCCCGAGAGTGGCGCGAGTATCAGTTCCGAGGACGATTCCGTCTTTGCAAACAACGCCCATCGTGGTCGTCCCGGTCATCACGTACTTCGGCATGTTGGTTTTTTCTTGGTGGTACATAGGTTTGTTTTGCCCCCGAGAACAGTTTCCGGAGGATAACGCAATCGCGCTGAAGAAGGTTCTAGCGCGGTCGCATAGACCGACACACGACAACGTTAAAAACGTTTCCCGAAACTTCCCGACACATTAAAGGTTCGCTCGAAACTAGGTCAATAAATAGCACAAATAGCACAAAGCCGGACGAGCATATCTCTACCGTCTCTCGCTTGCCTCCATCGTTGGAATGGAAATGGAAAGAGCCTACCAGCTAGAAAACAAACTGATGGAAGAAGCCTACGAGGAACTACAGTCACGCCAGCAACTTTCAGCAAGATTGAAGGCTACACTTGAGAAAACGTTCGGTGAACGTTTCACCAACGGTTGGGAGCTAGCGAATTCAAGGAAAGTTCGCCGGTACGAGTTCAAACCCAGTGGCAGAGTGGTTTGGGTTGTTCAGGGTCGGAAGAGCGAATACCAAGTTATGCCGGACATACCCTTCTGCTATTGCGATGATTACTACTTTCGAGTAATGGACAAGAAGCGAGGCCTATGCTACCACATAATCGCTCAACACATAGCAGAAGCCCTGGACAAATTCGAGAAAATATCCAAGAGTGATTCCCAATACTCAAACATCACGGATCGGTGGAGGGCCAAGGAAATCCCTGAGAGTTCGGGATGAGCAGTGTTTAAATGGGAACTTGCTTTCTACTGGGAAGGCGAGCGTTAGGAAATTGACAACGGACGAGTTCTGGGGCCTGGTCCAGATTGGAATCGTTTTCGTAGCTTTCCTAGCTGTCATTCTAATCTTCGTCTACCTCGCCTACGAGAAACCTTCCGCCTGATGATGCGAAGGAAGCGCGAACTGACCCTCAAAGAATAAGTTCGCAAGGCGAGAAGCCACTTTTAATGAGTTATTTGATTTGAGGATCAGTACTTGCTTGAGAACACATTTGCGCAGCTACACCGGCCAATACGGGCCCACTTGGAAAGGGTTGGGTTAGAGGAACCCAGCGACATCCAAAAAATCGCGATACCGTCAATCCTCCGAGGCGAGAACGTACTCGTAATAGCTCCGACCGGAACTGGGAAAACACTAGCGTCCGTGCTTCCCATCTTCAATATGTTCTTGGAGCGCAGGTCGGCTGGGGAGACAAAGGGCATCTCAATCCTATACGTGACTCCGCTCAGGGCGCTGAACCGAGACATTGTGCGGAGACTGACTGATGTAGGTAAGGAACTTGACATCAAGGTCCAAGTGAGGCACGGAGACACGCCGACGAGTACAAGAGCGATGCAGGCCAAATCGCCTCCTGAGATGCTTGTCACAACGCCAGAAACTCTGCAAGCCATCCTGCCTGGAAAGAGGATGCGTGAGCACTTGAAGGGCGTCAGGTGGGTTGTTGTTGACGAAATTCATGAGCTTGCGACCGATAAGCGCGGTGTTCAACTCTCGATCGCTCTGGAACGGTTAGCCCACCTAGCCGGCAGGAACTTCCAAAGGATCGGATTATCGGCGACAGTGGGTGAGGAGGAGAAGGTCGGAAGGTTCCTATCAGGAACTGATCGTAAGGTGGTGGTTGCGAAGTCCGAAGAGCTTAGGCAGGTTCAGATCGGCGTCGAATATGTGCCACCTACGCCTGCAGATATGAAGGAGTCCGAAAAGTATGGCCTTCCGCCCACAACAATAGCGAGGGCAAAGCGAGTTGCCGAAATCATCTCGGCGAAGCAGTCAACGCTGGTCTTCACAAATACACGTGAACAAGCCGAAGCTGTGGGGTCGCAGCTCCATGTCCTCAAACCGGAGCTACAGGTGCGAGTGCATCACGGTTCCCTTTCTCGGGAAATACGCGAGGAGGTTGAGCAGGGATTCCAGGGCGGTTCAGTGAAAGGTGTCATTTGCACATCATCCCTTGAGCTGGGGATGGATATTGGTAGAGTAGATTACATTGTTCAATACATGTCGCCGAGAATGTCCACCCGCCTCATTCAGAGAGTGGGAAGAAGCGGCCACACTCTACGAGGGCTAGCGAAGGGAACTGTGATCGGTGCATGGGCAGATGATCTGTTAGAGGCCGCTGTGCTCGCAGCGAATACTAGGGCCGGGAGAATCGAGCCAACAATTATCCACGACAAAGCTTTGGACGTACTCGCACATCAGATAGCGGGCATAACCCTAGACTTAAAGAGGGTTAAACTCGGGGAGCTGTACGAAATTATTCACGGTTCCTATCCGTACCGGGACATGACAGGCGAAGAACTTCATGGACTCGTCAAATTCCTAGACTCAGTGGGAATGATCAGGCTTCTAGATGACGTAATCTCCGCGCGCTTTCCACGAACTTTTCGATACTACTACGAGAACCTCTCCGTAATACCCGATGTGAAACGTTTCGATGTGTTCGATTTCTTCAGGAAGCGGAGGATTGGGACATTGGATCAAGATTTCGTGGCCAGGAAATGTAAGGGCGGTACTGTCTTCATTATGCATGGACAAACCTGGAAGATCATTAGCGTCAACGAAGAGAAACTTTCGGTCGAGGTGGAACCGACAGTCCCAACCTTGGACGCCATCCCGAGCTGGGAGGGCGAGATTATTCCGGTCAGTTTCGAAACCGCGCAGGAAGTTGGCAAACTGAGGGCGGACATAGCCTCGAAGCTAGAAGATCCCGCTGGGCTTCGAGGAATCCAGGAGGAACTGCAATTGTCGAATGCCGCAATTAGCAAGATCACTGAAACCGTCAGGTCGCAGTTGAAGAACTTCCCGATGCCAACAGACAAACACATCATAGTAGAGAAGTTTGAGAACTGCATAGTCATCCATGCATGTTTCGGCAGCACAGTGAACGATACCCTTGCAATGATCTTGGGATCCATGCTCAGTGCCAAGTACGGGGTAAACGTAGCAACACAGACAGATCCCTATCGAATCGCCATTATCTGCCCGTTCAAAATTGAACCGGAAACCGTCGCCCTCGAACTCTCAAAATTCACTCCGGACGATGTCGAGAAGGTTCTGGTTGAGTTTCTTCAGAACTCAGACCTATTCGCGTGGAAGCATTGGCACGTAGCCCGCCGATTCGGAGTCGTCGAGAGGAAGGCGGAGTACAAATCCTTTCGCGCCCGTATGCTTGTCCGCGCTATGAAAGACACGCCCTTGAACGTGGAGACTCAACGAGAGGTCCTACTCGAAAAGTTTGACTTGCCAAGAACGAAGGACATAATTGCAAAACTACAGGCACGAGAGATAACTATCGACGTCACATCAGAAAGAGCTGAATCCTGCTCACCTTACGCTACGCCGATCATCGACAAGATAATTCCGCACGACCTGTTAAGGCCCGCCGTTCCTTCGAAATCCTTGACGGACATCGTTAGGGAGCGTCTAGTCGCAAGCACTGTTCGCTTGGTATGCATTTTCAACGGGGACTGGGATGGAGTGCGGGTAGTGGGCGACCTTCCGCACAGAATTCGTTGCCCCAAATGCAGTTCGACGCTAATTGCAGCCACGTATCTGGCTAACGACACATTACTCGGCGTTGTCAAGAAGAAGAGGAAGGGCGCCAAACTAACGGCTGAAGAAGAACATAATTGGCATCAGGCATGGCTGAGCGCAAGCCTAGTGCAAACCAAAGGAAAGGAAGCCGTCGTGGTCCTCAGTGGTCGAGGCGTGGGCCCAGCAACCGCAACCAGAATCCTAAGGAGGCTCCACAGAACGGAAGAGGACCTGTATGTTGATATTCTGAAGGCTGAACGCGAATACGCTAGAACACGACTTTTCTGGGATTAGGCGCTAGCCGCTGGGAGTTGCTTGCGCAAGGCTGTAGGCGTTTCTACCAAGTGGAATCATCCTTAATTGCCATAATTAGAACCGTTAGGTGTTGTAGCATGACCCTTCCCAGTTAGGGCTCGAAACGGGGAGATTGCTCAATGATAGCTGACATATTGATTCCGGGGCTTGGATTTGGGGAATTAGTGATTTTCCTCATCCTCTTGATTATTGGCATCGTAGCGATCTTGATTTTGTCGGCAGTCATACATTTCATACTTCCAATAATCGCCGCCGTTGTGGTTTGGTTACTTGCGGGTAGCTTACTTTACGCTGGAGTCGCGTTCGTAGTTGTCGCGTTATTGCAATTGATAGTTAGGAGAAGGTAGGAAGCTACCCGGGTTGGCTGTGAGTTGAAGGTTTCGACATCGACAGTGTTGAGGCTTCTGGTTCGCGTGCCCAAGATCGAAATTATGCCGGTTCTGTGAACAGCCTCGTGCAAAAGCCAGTCCCAAATTCGTGATATTTACTGCACTTTTTCCTCAACTGAACTCGCATTGCTGGTTTCGGTCGGTTGAACTCGATCCCGCTTCTCGCGTACGTACTCTATTGCTTCTTTGAACGAATGAGGCAGGAAGATTGGGCTCAGCCTTGCTCCATGAATGGCATATCCTTTCCGACGGCTAATTAGGAACATGAGAAGCGCTACCGATATCGGAGCTAGCCAAAGGTTCGCTAGGACTTGTAACATCTGCGACCGTAGAGTGGGCACGAGACCGGTCAGTAAGAAATCTATCCTGGAGGTTAGGATCCTTGAAATTATTGGAAACACATAATGCTGAACAAAAAGCAGCAATGAGAGGGCGATTCCAATCACGAGGGCTGTCCAGCTGTATCGCCTGATATGTTCTATCGAGCCGATGCTTGAGTAAGGTATTTCCGCCGTGCTTCTTGAAAAACGACCTCGTTGAATAAACACTCTCTTGTTCGTCACGACAAGCTTCTGTGTGCCATGAGACCACGTACGAGCAACAATCTCCGGTTCTGAAAGCGTAGATCTAACTTCGCTTGGTAATTCTGCGAGGCCGGTCTCCTTCTCAATCGCTTTTGTGATCGCCAAATCTAACTCTTTGATCAGCTTTGTAAGAGTGAAGTCATCCGCCCTTTTTCTGGCATTGGCAGAGTACTTCTCCCTCTTTGAATCGTCGTCCACTAGTTCAACTACTGCTTGGGCTGCTCCTTCCACGTCGCTTGGCCCCTTCACGTGGACGCCTTCCTGGTCGTCTCGAATAATCCAAGATTGTCCGCCGACGCCTGATGTGATTACCGGCACTCCCCGATACATGAATTCGAGCTGAGCCAATCCTAGAGCCTCCATCCGGCTCAGGAGGATGTTAAGGTAAGAAGCCTCGATAAGTTGCACTTTTTCCTTTTCGCCAATTTCACCAAGATACGTAACATTCGCCAGTTCCTTAGCTCTCTCCTTCACTTGTTCAGCGTACTCCGAATCACCGGCACCCGCGAGGACGAAGTGAATTTTCTTTCTATCGGTCAACTTCCCAGCAACCTCGAGAACCGCCATCGGGTTCTTTCGCTCCTCGATGGTTCCAAGGTACGAAACTATCTTTGCATCGCGTGAGAGATGGAACCGTTGGAGGAATTCTTCTGAGTTTGATGATGCAAAACGCATGAACGCATTGTCATCAACTCCTCCTGGGAAAAGAACATACTTCCGGCGGTCAGTGCCCATCTTTGTTTTAGCCTGCTCCTCGTACGGAGTTACGACTAGAACGAGGTTAGCGACGCGAAGTATCGTTCTCAGTGAGAGGCGATTCCACGCCATTCTGAAAGAGCGCTCAACCACAGAGTACCTACGAGCTGAGGGTTCTTGGAAATGGGACATGTGACAAAATATCAGTGGGTCTTGAAATCCGCCTAGTTTCTTTATGTTGCGCCTCCATTCCACGAACTTCGCGACTTCCTCTGGCCCATTCCACATTGTGCTGTGGGTTATCAATACGTTAAGCTGGAAGTCGTTGACGATTCCTTCCAACGCGTGGACTACGTCTTTCAGATTGACGCGTCGGGGTGGCCAGCTCGAAGTAAAGCTGCCTACCCGAATGATTGGGATACCTAATTCACCGTCATTCGCTTCGACATAGCCTTTCTCGCCGATTGAGCCTTCACTGACGACCTGTTTTTCATCATGGTATAGGCTGGTGATTAGGTATGCTTCGTGGCCAAGTCTTCTAAAATAGCTCACCATTCTTTGGGCTACAAGCTCTTGTCCCTTGGAGCGACTCGTCTGATACATTACAACGCCGATTCTCAGCTTCAAGGGGGCTCACCGGAGTATTCGTCATGCGACTGATATTACGTTAAGCCAGACTAGACCTGTTTTCTAACCTACCGCCCAGCGTGATTCGGCAGGTGGTCCCTCAACCTAAAGGGGCCTACGAGCCATCATTGTTATAACGGCATGTCCGCCGTTTGAAAAGGCAGGGTATACTGGAATGGTGCATGTAGACGCAATATTCTCCGACTATGATGGCACCCTTTGCGCGTTGGAACTTCGACGAGAAGACGCGTTCATCGCACCAAGGCTGCGGCGGTTACTAATTAAAGCCAGCAAAGAGATCAAGCTAGGGATTGTAACAACCAAAGACCTCGCTTTTATCAAGGACCGGGTGCCGTTCGCGCACGGCTTCGCGGCAACATGCGGATTGGAGATGCAAGCTGGCGACAGAATAGTCGTGGACGAACGCGTTCGAGAACCAAACAAGAAGATTGAGAAGGCATACCAAGACACCCTTAAGGCAATACTTCAGATCCGCGACAACATTATGATTGAAAGAAAGGAAACCGAAGACGGCGACCTGATTGCTTTCTGCATCGATTGGAGGCTGTCCCGCAATTGGGACGAGGCGCACAAGAAGGCGGCCCCCGCACTGGCCCTCTGCAAGGGGGAAGGGTTGTACGTTGTTGAGTCGGAGATCAGCCCTTTCGCGAACATCTACCCATTTGAAGTGGACAAGGGCGCGGCCCTCACTAAGCTGCGGACCGAGATGGGCATTACAGGGCCGGTAATGTACCTGGGCGATTCCGAGGCGGATGACCCGGCCTTCCAGCTTGCAGATATTTCAGTCGGCGTCAAGCACCGGCGAATCATGCCAGCGCTAAAATGCAAATACCGGTTGGAATTCTTCGAACTCGACAACTTTCTCTCAAAACTGATTGATTCAGATTTCAATTTCCAAGAAGGCATGTTGCAGAGAAACACACCGGCCTAGAACCAAGCCTCGGCCAGGGTGCTTCCAAAGTTTCCACCGGGCACTCGAAGTTTCTACCAAGTGTAACTACGCTTAACCGCTATCAAGCAGGGGTAGTTCTCAGGAGGTTCGAAGAATATGAATGGAATGTCGCCAGTAAAACACGGGTTCGTTGACCTAGCCGCGGTATTTTTCGTAATCGGCGGCGTCGTCAGCCTCATCATGACTCTTCTAACGGTTCCTATAGACAGCATCTATCCCTTCACCCTACCAACTAGCGTAGGCACTGAATTCCTCATCATACTCGGCATAAGCCTCATTTGCTCCCTCGGTGCCATCCACTGCTACTCGCTTGCGACGAGACGCTTGTTATCTGAGGCAGGGATCAGAGGCCTGATCTTCGGAGCATTACTACTGATCTTCAGTTTGGGGCTGGTTGGAAGCCTTAGGACATCCAGTAGCTCTCTGCTCACCGCGTTAAGTGCCGTGCTCACCCTCATCGCCGGCACCATCTGCTTCGTCATGCGGCATACAGCCGTTTCCGAATCAGCCATCGCACGCCAACATGCTATCGCTCAGCCGTCCTTCCAAGCTTAGAGCACGAACCCAAGCCCATTTTTTTCTTCGAATTCAGAGGGATTCCTCTGTCTTCCTTCGTATCGACCGCTACATTGTTTACAAGGCTACTGTACGTAAGTGACGAGCCGCACAGTTTGGAGAGAAAGCGCGACGGTCGAAGTAAAGAGGTTGGCCGAGAAAATCCTTGATTTTCTTCATGAGGAAGACGAGAGGCGAGGTCACCCTAGTGTTCCCATCGCTGCGTTGTACAAGGCCTTTGAGAAGGAAGCCTCATACGATGCGGTTCAACACGCGATAAGATTCCTGGCCGATAGGGACTTGATCGCACCATTCAGCTACAGCCTTACTGCGAAAGGCAGACGAGAACGAGGGCTAAGGCTGAAGGCTTGACGACCTGAATGATGATTGCTTGGAGTTTCGACTCGTCGGAAATCCCGGCGGTCTTAGCATTGGAACGTTATTGATGGCCGATTACGGGGTGCGGTTTGTACCCTTCGTCTAATCGTTTCATGTCCTCTGCATCGAGCTTGACATCGAGCGAACCGGCGGCTTCTTCGATGTGCTCCACCTTTGTGGCACCGATTATTGGTGCGGCCACTCCTTTATGGAGTAACCATGAAAGGGAAACTTGAGCGGGGGTAACGCCCTTCTGTTTGGCCACAGCTTCAACTACATCCAGCACGTTGAAGTCTTCGGGTTTGAAATACCGGCCTGCGAGATACTCGTCGCTCTCAAACCGAGACGTCTTTGGTTTTTCTCCTCGCTTGTATTTTCCCGTAAGAAAGCCGCGGGCGAGGGGGCTCCACGGAATCAGTGCGATGCCTTCCTCCTTGCATAGGGGAATCATCTCCCGTTCTTCCTCGCGGTAAAGGAGGTTGTAATGGTTCTGCATGCTAACGAACCTTTCCAAGCCTAGTCGGTCACTGGTCTGGAGCGCTTTGAGAAACTGCCAAGCAAACATGCTCGAGGCACCGATGTAATGCGCGAACCCGCTATGAACAACGTCATTTAGGGCCCGCATGGTTTCTTCGATGGGCGTGTTGTAATCCCACCTATGGATCTGGTATAGGTCGACGTGGTCTCTCTGCAGGCGTTTCAGAGAAGCCCTGATTTGGGCCATGATATGTCGCCGAGATAGGCCCGATTCATTCGGCCGTTCCCCCATAGGAAAATAGACTTTCGTTGCGATAACGACGTCTTCGCCATACCCTTTCAAACATTCGCCCGTAATCTCCTCGGACCGGCCTGACGAGTAAACATTTGCAGTATCGTAGAAGGTTATTCCGAGGTCGACAGCCTTCTTCAACAGCTTTCGAGCTTGATCGAGTTCAACCTTCCATGCAGCGTCGTTGCCGAATGACATGCAGCCCAAGCAAATCCGCGACACCTTGACGCCTGCTCTGCCAAGATTCACACATTCCATGACGGGCACCGTTTCGTTCCATTTTTCTTCGTTTGCAACGCGGCGACCTAGAACGCCGCCTTCAGTATAGCGCTTGGCGTGCTATACGGTTAGGTTTGCACTTTCAATGTTATGGTTATGTGGTCGGGGTACCGCGGACGCCCCATTTCTCGGTATTCCTCTTCGGTTAGTGTGACGATCAGCCTGGGTGTGCCGAGTTGTTGGCCCACGCCGGGAAGTTGCGTTAATACCCTCTGGACGGCTATTGTTACGCCGGCCATTTCCCTATCCATATCAAGCGGCATCGTGATTGGGCCCTTGAGCGGATCGCCCAACGTAATTTGAACCATCGGCCTCCCTTGAGAAGATTGAATTGGTGTGACCATCAAGACGGTCCCCTCGATAGTAACCTCTCCCATACAGATCACGCTATAATGGCGCTAAACAGGTTGCCTGCTATTCTAAGCTTGCGGGAAAAGTGGTACCCTCGTTCAAATGAAGGTGCCCTATGCTCCCGGCTTCACTTTGTAAACGATATCGTTCTCCCTTACGTGGCCGGCAACTTTCATTCCGATGCTTTGTCCAGCTTTGGCGTTTGGGATTTGTTTGTGTTCGATTTCCATGGAGTCAACCGTCTGTTCGATGTTGGTCGTGCTGCCTCGAATGACAATCTTATCGCCTTTGTTGAGTGGGGCAGACAACTCGACTACAGCCACGCTGGCTTTCGAGTAGTAGTGCGCGATCCTACCAGCTTTCTCATATGGAGGTTCCATATAGAATTCCACTGAAGGAACCGCGGTCTTAGTTGAATTGTCTTGTGGTTGCTATCGAAGTTAGATAATGGCGGCGGGGCGAGGACACGCAACCGTGCGTTTGCACGTTGAGCGTTGTCAGCTCGCCCTCCGCGCTGTATTGGAGGGGCATGGGGTCGCTCATATTAATGTTCCGTAAAGTGAACATCAATGTACCCATCAATTTCGGGCAGAAACCAGGCAATGAGAAGACTTAGCTTTCGCTTCCGTGAACTAGGGGCGAATATTTCACAGCGGGGCGAACGCATTCCAGTCCTCAATCCAATCAATTGTGGAGGACATACTGTCCAAGCGGCCTGACCTGTCCCAGGAACAAGTGCTTGCCCTCATCGACGCGAAGAAGAAGGAAGGACGCGGCCTACTCTCAGATGAAGGCGCAGCTAGACTGGTGGCAGAGGAACTTCTGGTCCAGACACATGGAACAGAGCTGGGCAGAATGCGGGTCAGGGACCTTGTGAGCGGCCTTAATGACGTAAGCATCTCAGGACGTGTACTCTTGTCTTGGCCCCCGCAACAATTTCAGCGCCGGGACGGAACCCCGGGGCGTGTCATGCGACTGATGTTGGTTGATCGAAGTGGCCGTGTTCGTTGCGCGCTATGGGACAAGCATGTGGATATTCTTTCAAGGGCAGGGAACCTGCAGGGTAGAATACTCCGAATCGGGCACGCTTACACGAGACAAGGGCTCGCAGGTGACACCGAAGTTCACGCCGGAGACCGCGCAAGCATTGAGATAGACCCGCAAGACATGCCCACCGCCGACTTTCCCGAGTTCAAGGAACTATTCACACCCCTCGGCAAACTCGCAGCTGACGCGTACCAATTGAACGTCGTTGGCGTCATACAGGCAGAGCCAAGGCATTACACCTTTCAGAAAGAAGACCGGCAAGGTAGCGTACTTCGCACCGCCATCGCAGACGAATCAGGCAGTATGCCCCTGGTCGCCTGGAACGAACGTGCCGAAGAGTTAAGGCAGGTCAAGAAAGGCGATATCCTGCAAGTTCTGAACGCCAGAACCAAGCTAGACAATAACGGGCGCACAGAACTGCATGTTGAAAGCCGAAGCCAGGTGGCTATTCTTCCGACACCACCAGACCACCTTAGGATGCCGGTAACAAAGACATACAAGCTCTCAGACATCACAGGCCAACTCGCTTCAGTAGACCTGTCGGTTTCCTTGCTAGCCAAAGGCCCACCCCAAGAAGTCAAGAGGGCAACAGGGGAAACCACTAAGGTTGCAAGACTCATCGTCGGGGACGAAACTGAAATGGTTTCCCTATCCCTGTGGGACGACAAAGCGGAACTCGCTAACCAACTTACAGAGGGTGAAACTGTAGACCTTCGTGGAATTTCCGTTCGCGAACGGCTAGGGGAAGTAAGCCTGAGCCTTGGAAGGTCCGGCGAGTTACAAAAATCAATAAAAAAGATTGAAGCCCAAAAGGTAACGAAGCTCAACTCCCTGAAAAACGTGAAAGGCCTACTAATGGTAGAAGCCGCTGTGTCCGATCAGCCACTGGTCCGGCAGGTCGTAACTGACAAGGGCGAAACGGTGAACCTCGCATCTTTCACACTCCGCGACGAGACGGGGTTGACGAAGGTAACCTTCTGGAGAGACCAAGTCGCCGCGGTTACGCCGCTAAGGCCGGGAGTGCGCGTAAAGATCACGGGGTTAAGGGTACGGGCCGGACTCGGCGGTGAACTGGAGTTGAGCTCAGTGCCAGCCACGAAGATCGAAACCGTCGATGCCCCGGCGAGTGAGAGGCCTGCTTGGGAGGACATCCGACATGTAATAGCACTTGAACCAGGCTTGACCACGTGGGTAAAAGGCGTGGTCCTAGAGACCATCGGCACCCCCAAACTTCTCGCCGTATGCGAGACCTGCAACTCGGTGCTAAAGGTCTCCGAGAAGAACTTCACCTGTGAAAAGTGCAATTCCAGGAAGGCGGGAAATGTCAGGTTCGCGGGAAGGTTCAAGATCGATGACGGAACCGGCGTAGCTGAGGTCACAATTCCCGACCTCGACCCTGCCCAATTCGTCTCAATGAAATCGGCGGATATTAAAGAACGAATGTTCAAAGAAGAAAAATCGCAGCTTGGGCTGGCCAAGGAAGACGTTAGCGGGATGATTGGAAAGGAACTTGAAGTCTATGGAACCGCGGAGCCAACCGGAACGAAAGGTAAGTTCGAAGTTAAGGCCAAGAAGGTTATCGTAGTTGGTAAGCTCTAGGACAGGACCATTCCAAAAATCTAATAACTCCTTCAAAAGGAATTAACGGTTGGAAATCGTAGCACGAAGGGAGTCCATGCAGCCCAAATGATGGTGCTTTTCTTCTTCTGAAAAGCCGACCCGAAAGATGTCTTGTAGGTAGATTTCTTGTCACTCCTCCGAAATGTTATCGGCCCTTATCCCAATCTATGGGATTACATCAACACTGTGAAGAACCCGACGGTCAAACAAACCATAAAGAAACGGATACAAGAGTACCAACCCAAAGCCGACGTGATCGACAAGTTCTCAAGCATAACTGACCGCTACTTCTTTGTTGTCTTCGCCACCGAGTGGAACGCAGAATGCCGCGCCCAGCTTCCGAACCTTGCCAAAGTCTTCGTCGCAGCAAACAACGCCGCATTGAACATCAAAGTCATCGATTTCGACGAGAACCGTGACATCGCCGACGAGATGAAAGTACTCAGAATCCCAACCATAATCGTCCACGACCGCGCATGGCGTGAGATAGGTAGGTTCATTGAAAAGCCGCAACACGGCGGAACGCTCGAAGAAGGGCTCTGGGAAATAATCGAAAAGAACAACAACAAGAAGACACAATGAAACGCCCAGCGACTATTGTGGAACCGGCGAGCTTACAATGGACACTTTCACCTGCATCAGAACACGCCGCGAAATTCGAGAATACTTAGACAAACCCATACCAGAGGAAAGCCTGCAGCAAATCCTTGAGGCAGGCCGGCTCGCGCCGAGCTCAAAGAACTCACAGCCATGGCAGTTCATGGTCATTAGAAACAAGGACACGTTGAGAAAGATCTCTGAACTTACCCCTACGGGGGCCCACATTGCGAAAGCTCCCCTAGCACTTGCCATCCTCATGGATTGCGCAAAGCTACCAGAAATTGACGGCACACGCGCAATTCAGAACATGGTCCTCGCAGCCTGGGATCTTGGAATCGGTTCATGCTGGGTCACTAATTTCTACGAAGATGGAGTCAAGGATCTTCTGAATGCACCGCAGAGAATGAAGCTAGTGACAGTGATGCCCTTTGGCTATCCAGCCGAACCGAAGACCAACCGCAAGAAGAATCGAAAGCCCCTACAGGAAATCGTACACTACGAGAGATTCGAAGGCCACCGCTGACTACAACGCTAGTTTGAAGGCAACGCCCCCGATTTCTGGAAAGTGCTGCGGGAGGTGGAATTCAACGTTTTCAGTACGTTGAAATCTTGATTACACCGGGAATCTTGAGAAGCTTCTGCAGTATTGTTCCGGTAGGTTCCTTTTCGACGACAAGTGTGAGTTTCGGTTCGGGTGTGAGGTCAGGGTCGTCCGCAACTGCCTGCCTTATCGCTATATTCTCTTGCGCGATCAAGGACGCTGCTTTGGCTACGATACCAACCGTATGTGGGTCGGCGTAGATTTCGATGACGCTGTAACCGAGAAACTTGGCAACATCTGCAAGGAATGGACCTGCGGGACGGAGTTTCTCAAAGACGGGATTGAGAACAGGGTCTGAGGAAATTAGTTGGGCGGTGTCCCGTACGGTTCTTCGGTCCACATGTAGGTGGCGGGCGATCTTTACGTCGGACAATTCTATGCCGCCACAATAGATCTTGTTTCCCTCTTTGATGCTGAGGCCCAACTCTACGAAGGCCCTGGCAACCTTCTGCCTGCCAGGATATTCCTCGAGCCGCTCGGAGATCTGTCTCCACATGTTTGCGCATCAACCCTTAAGGTACAGAAATGTGCAACAAAGTCTTAAATGCTGCTATAACGTTTCCAAGCGTCATCATTGCACAGGAAACTCTGTCCCATGCCGAAGACCATAGTTGACAAGGAACACGCCGTATACTTACCCCAAGATGAGACGCCAACCCATTGGTACAACATACTAGCCGACCTGCCCGAGCCCTTTCCTCCGCCGCTCGACCCGCGCACTCTCAAGCCCGTCTCCCCTGAGCCGCTGTTGAGGCTCTTCGCGAAGGAGCTTATCATGCAGGAGGTTTCGGCAGAGAGGTTCATCAAAATCCCGGACGAAGTTTACGATGCTTACCTCCGCCTGCCGCGCCCCACACCTGTGCTCAGAGCGAAACGGCTCGAAAAGTACCTGAATACGCCTGCTCAAATCTACTACAAATGCGAATACGTGAACCCGACCGGCAGCCACAAGCCGAACACAGCGATTGCGCAAGCCTACTACAACATGGCCCAAGGTACTGAGCGCGTAGTGACTGAAACGGGTGCTGGGCAATGGGGCTCAGCCTTGGCGATGGCGGCCGCGATTTTCGGAATGAAGTGCAGTGTCTACATGGTTCGCGCAAGTTACGATCAGAAACCTGGCAGAAGGACCATGATGGAAGCGTTCGGCGCTGACGTCACAGCCTCTCCAAGCAAAAAGACCAAGTTCGGCCAAGGCCTCCTCGAATCTGACCCCAACAACACCGGGTCCCTTGGTATTGCCATAAGCGAGGCAGTCGAAGACTGCGTCAGCCACGATGATACCAAGTACTGTCTCGGCTCCGTGCTGAACCACGTACTCCTACACCAGACAATAGTCGGCGAAGAAGCAAAGAAACAATTCGAAATGATTGATGTACAGCCGGACGTGATCTGCGGTTGTATTGGCGGTGGGTCAAACTTTGCTGGCTTCGCCTACCCGTTCATGGCGGATAAGCTGAAAGGAAAGTCAACTGTTGAATTCGTGGCCTGCGAACCCAAGGCCGTACCTTCAACGACCAGGGGAACTTACACATACGACTTCGGCGACACGGCGGAAATGACTCCGCTCCTGAAGATGTACACGATTGGGCACAAGTATAAGCCACCGCCCATCCACGCGGGCGGGCTTCGGTATCACGGCAAAGCCCCCTCCCTTTCCCTTCTCATCAACAAGGGTTACATCAAATCGGTCGCCTACTCACAAACAGAAGTTTTCGAAGCAGCGAGCATACTGGCAAAGACCGAGGGCATGATAACTGCCCCCGAAACCGCGCACATCGTCAAGTATGCAATAGACGAGGCGTTGCGGTGCAAGAAAACTGGCGAGAAGAAGATTATCGCCTTCAACAACTGCGGCCACGGCCTGCTAGATCTACAGGCGTATGATGCATACTTCAACGGCAAGCTAGTTGACTATGAGCCAACGAACATCGAGGTTCCAAAACTAGTTCAATAATCCATCCCTCTCCTCTCCGCGCTTAACGCGGAGTTTCCGAAAACCTTTAGACGCCATCGGCTTACATTGATTCCAGATTTTACGCCAAACCTTTGGAGGCTGCAAGCTATGCTAGGAGACATCGACACCCTACTCGCCCTAGGGATCGTTGCCGCGGTCTCCCTAAACGCGCTAACAAGCCTCTACGTTGTGCGGCGTCTTCAACCAGCTCCCCCAAAGGCCTCCGCAGAAAAGGAAGAGCAAGAAGACGAGCAGGAAGAGAATGCTCAACCTGGTGTCCCAACCAAAGAGAAAATCCTCGCCCGCAGAGCACAATTAATTCGCGAACTCGAACAAGAGCGTGGAAGTAGAGTTCTTCAGCTGATTCACCGAAAAGAACCTTGGAGCGCGAGTGATGAAGACCCAGAAATAGTGCTCGAAGACTCCGAGGTCATACTTCAACAAGTTAGAGAAACGCCACGGGACAAACCGATAGACTTCATCATTCACACGGAGGGCGGACTTGCCTTCGCCGCCGACCTGATCGCGATGGCCCTAAAGTACCACCCCGCCAAGGTTACGGTCATGGTCCCCTTCTACGCCATGTCAGACGGCACGTACATCGTGCTCGCCGCCGACGAAATCATGATGCAGAAATGCAGCATCCTAGCCCCCTGCGAGCCGATCGTAGACGACATGCAGGCCAACTTGATTATGGGAATTCTAAAACGCAAACCAATCGAAACAATATCGGATGGCACGATCCTGCTCGCTGAAGCCGCTCGCATGGAAACAGACAACGCGAGAGAATTCGTGAAATGGCTCCTCTCGGACAAGATGAATGAAGACCAAACCGCCCAAGTCGCGAACTTCCTAACCGGCGGATTCATGGCGAGCAGCACACCCATTACCCTAGACGTCGCCCGTGCCATAGGCCTCAACGTAGTGGAAGGCGTCCCTGAGAAAGTGATGCAACTCTTCGAAACGATCGAGTTCGGCGGCGGCAAGGTAAACCTCGGTAAACAATACCGTTGACGTGAAACTGAGTTGGATATTTCCGAACTTTTTCTGGGATTTGGGCTAATTGCCGTATCTGCTCTCAACTCTGCCGCAGTAATCTACCTCGTCCGGCAAGCAAAGGGGGCGACAAGGGAGAGAGAAGGCCCGAAGGAAGACCAAGAAGACACTGGCGAAGAGGAAGCGCAACACGATGCCGCTCCCGATCTCGAACGACCAACCACTAAAGCGGAAATTCTTGCCTGGCGGCAAAAGATAATCGAAGGTTTGGAACGCGAGCGGGGTACGAAGGTCATCACGATGATTCACAAGAAAGAACTATGGACTGAGCCTGGGGAGGACCCTGAAATCGGGATCGAAGACACCGTGAAAGTCTTGATGGAAATTCAAAAAACTCCTCCGAACAAGCCGATTGACATGATTATCCATACACCTGGCGGATACGCCGTCGCTGCCCAAATGATGGCGATGGCTATCAAATTTCACCCCGCCAAGGTCACCGTCATGATCCCATTCTACGCTATGTCCGGCGGCTCGCTCATGAGCTTGGCCGCGGGTGAAATTCGGATGGAGAAATACAGCGTGCTGGGGCCCGTGGATCCGCAGATTCCAACCCCTGGCGGCATGCACCCGGCGGGCGCCTTGGCTACTCTCATGAAGACGAAGCCGATTCAAACAATCAGTGACAAAATGGTCATCCTGGCTGAGTCTGGAAACCTAGAGGTAGAGAATGCCAAAGCGTTCGTAATGTGGCTCTTGGAAGGCAAGATGGATGAACAGCAGGCTGAACGTGTTGCAGATTTCCTAGCGCGCGGTTACATGTCTCACGCGACCCCGATCACGCTTGACGTGGCGCGCACGTTAGGGCTTAATGTTGTTGAAGGCGTACCCGACAAGGTCTATGAGCTGTTCAAAACCTTCGCGTTCACTGGGCAATCGTACAAAGGCCGCTGATTTTCGAAGTTGCGGTTAGAGCCCAGGACAAGTAAGAAAACGAATTAGTCCGCGTTTGAAGCGTTAGGAAGCCATCTTCACTATTACCTTCCTTAGGTCAGACCGACTTTTTACCCCCGTCAACCGGTCCCATTCTTTTCCGTTCCTGATCAAGACCAGTGTGAGTATGCTTCTGATGTTGAATTGGGCCGCTAAGTCTCGGTTATTCTCAACATCGACTTTGGCAAAGATAATCTGCTCCTCGAACTCCTTGGCGAGGGTTCTAAGTATCGGAGCCATCACGTGACACGGCCCACACCACCCCGCCCAGAAATCAACAACAACCGGTTTTCCACCCCTCAACAGTTCCGGTAGGTTTCCTATGGTAGCCTGAACAATCCGTCCGCCCATGCTGGGACCCTGCGCGTGTTCTATTCATCGAACGCTCTTACTTGGACTTGGGGGAGGCAGTGTATTCCCGCTCCTCCCACATGTCGTAGGCGGTTGCAACGGAAGCGGCTTGAGTGATTATTGCCAATGCTGTCACGAGGTGAAGGAACGAGACTGAGACTAGGGGGGAAGCCTGAAAATCAACTGTTGGGAATATACTTTACAGGCAGTAAAAGCGCGCTGCATAAGACGCACGCGAAACATGGGGTGTTTCGGTTGTTCACTCCATGGAATTCACTGTGAAGGAATTGCAGCCAGTCCTCAATGAGATGCTCGTCCACGCAACTACCCAGCTTCCAGCCGATATTTTGATGGCTATCAAAGAGGCGCATGCCCACGAGACAAAGGACCTTGCCAAGAAACAGCTCGAAGCCATACTCACCAGCGCCGGCCTGAGTGATGAGAAAGGGCTTCCACTCTGCCAGGACACGGGCTTGGTAACCCTGTTCGTGTCCGGCGAACTTGTCAATCACGTCGGGGAAGTTGAGAAAGCCCTCGCACACGCAGCTCAAGACCTAACCGCGAAGGGCGCCATGAGGGCCAATGTCGTCCATCCTCTCACACGCAAGAATACCGGGACAAACACCGGACTAAGCCAACCCGAAGTCCTGATTGATAAATCGACGGACAAAACTCAAATGAAGATGATTCTGAAGGGCGCCGGTTCAGAGAATTTCACCAACCTCAAAATGATGGTTCCAACCGCGAGCAGGCAGGACATGCTCAAGCATATCCTTCAGGTAGTGATCGAGGCGGGAGGAAAAACATGCCCACCAAACATTCTCGGAATTGGGATCGGTGGTTCAGCGATTCAAGCCATGTTCAACTCGAAACGCGCTCTACTGAGGGAGATTGGCTCGCGCCACTCGGACCCCGATGTCGCCCAGTTCGAGACCTCAATACTGAAGGCGGGTAATGAACTTGGAATCGGGACAATGGGATTGGGTGGGGACACGACTTTGCTCGACGTTCACATTGAAACCGCTGGGACGCACACCGCATGCTTACCCATCGCGATTTCATTCGGTTGCTGGGCGAATAGAGTGGCCGTCGCGGAGCTGAAAGGACAACAATTCAGGATGGTAAGGTGATAGAGAAATGACTGATTTCAAACTCAACGTTCCACAAGACAATGCTCGAATAACGGAGGTCCGCGTGGGCGACGTCCTCTACGTGACCGGCGATATTGCCATAGCCCGAGACCAAGCGCACAAGAAACTCATCGAAACATTCATCCCAGAAGTGACTGGTCTCCCAATATTCCATTGCGGGCCAATCGCCCGCAAGGTTGGCGAGGAATGGAAAATTGTGGCAGGCGGCCCAACAACAAGCACACGAATGGACGCACTCACACCCCCCATCCTAGAGAAGTATGGAACCAAGGTGATCATCGGCAAAGGGGGCCTGGGAGAAATCGGAAAGAAGGGCCTAGCCAATTTTGGTGCTGTATACTCAGAGTTCACCGGCGGCGCTTCCGCGCTGGCTGTATCGAAGATCGTCCGCGTGAAGAAAAGGCTGCTCGAGGAGCTAGGGCCTACGGAGCTTGTGTGGATATGGGAAGTGAAAGATTTCGGGCCCCTACTCGTGACGCAGGACCATCAAGGCGGCGATATCAAGAAAATCGTTACGACGCAAGCAACCTCAAAGCTTGATGCACTTGTAAAGGCATACACTGCCTAAGCGCTTTTGCCGTGCAATGCGACAACAGCTGCATATCGCTTTAGGGTAGTCTCCCGCGTTTTTTTTTTTTTTATGATTCATGATGTTCCTCAAGTCCCCCATACAGACCTCCATACCTTTCCGGTAAATCCTTGCGCGCGGGCGCGGTCCGCTTCAACTCTTCATGTCTCTTTCCAACTAGCTCACGAAATCTAGCCCTTAACCAGGCGCCTACACCACGCAACCCCAAAGGTCTCCTCAGGTTTAGCTTACCGCTTCCACGACGCTACTTTCTTCCTCTCGCATCCTTAATCTCTTCCCTGATTTTTATGAACCAAAACTCAATGGTCAATCACAGTGAAGCGTCACTTTGCATGCTCTCGATTTTTCGTTTGGATAGCGTAGTTGCATGCTCATTTGAGTATCGACAAGAAGTTACCCCGATACGGAGTGCAGCAGTAGCGTGAGCAAGATGAGGATGAGGCCGATTGTAGCTAGCTGAAAGGCTAGGCTGATAGATTTCTCGCGGGTCGATTGATACTGGTTCATGTCGATGCGCGCGCCACTACTAGCCTCCCTTATGATCATTGAATGTTCGCCAATGCCTGCGCCTGAAAGGCCAGCGATTAGTAAGCAAATTACGGCTTCGGTGAAGGTTAGAACTGCCGCCATCTGAATCCAGTTAGTGGTATTCTTGAATAGCCAATACCCTTGGGCATGGCCGAAGAATATCGCGGCCGCGAGAAGGTCGAATACGCACAGTACGAGTGGAGGAAGGATTACCTGCCTGATTCTAACCCTTAACCACGAGGGTATCAAAGTGTACGCAACCCCAAGGGCCTCGGCGGTCGTAGTCTGGTTCCCTAGGAAAGAAAAAGCTGTGTTGGTGCCGGTTCGACTAACATTATGAGGCGTTTGCCGTAGTCCGTTTCAAGCGAGAGGCTGTCATCAGCGAAGTCTAAGGCATCGATGATGATTCGCTCGGCCTTCAGACTCCTTTCGAGTGTAGGGGTTGACAAATACTCGTAACCCACCTACCTCGGCTAGGAGAGAAACTGGCCAGCTGGGCTCGTTCTCTCTCAGCATAACATTGCTGTTCGAGCAGCAGCTGGTATCGTCGAGCAAAATGACGAGTCTTTCATGTTCCTTTGAAATTCTTTGCAGGAGTGTTGCGGCCGCTGGTGTTAACCGTACCTCGGAGCGCATCTTTTACTGGGGACCGTAGACCGTGTAATGCCAGGGTTTCCTAACGTCGCCGCTTAGGTCGATGTAAACGTGTTTGACGTCAGTGTAGTCGTCGAAGGTGTAAAGGCTCATGTCCTTGCCGAAGCCACTCTGCTTGTAACCGCCATGCGGCATCTCACTGACGATCGGTAGGTGGTCGTTGATCCAGACGCAGCCAGAGCGAAGTTCCCCGGCCGCCTTCATCGCTTTGAAGATGTCCTTCGTCCAAACCGAGCTTGCTAAGCCGTAAATGGTGTCGTTCGATTTCTCAATGGCTTCGCTCATAGTTTTGAATGGTAGGGCCGTGAGAACCGGGCCGAATATTTCTTGCTGAACGATTCGCATGTCTTGCTTGGCGTCGGCGAATAGGGTGGGCTCGTAGTAGAAGCCCTTACTATTGGGGCTAGGTAGGTTTGGCCGCTTGCCCCCGACCAGCAATTTGGCTCCCTCCTTTACGCCGCTTGCCACCATATCCTCAACTTTGCGCCTCTGCGCGTCGGAAACGAGTGGGCCTAGGTCGGTTTCCCGTTTTGTTGTGTCGCCCAGTTTAATTTTCTTGATCCGTTCAAGGACTAGGCTGAGGAATTTCTGGTAGACACTTTCCTGCACGTAAAGCCTAGTTGCCGCGGTGCAATCTTGGCCGCTGTTCACATAGCCTGCCACTACGGCTCCTTCCGCGGCAGCTTCGAGGTCTGCGTCTTCGAAGACGATGAAGGGTGCCTTCCCGCCTAATTCCAATTGCACTCGTTTCACGGTTCCCGATGCGAGTTCCATGATACGCCGGCCGGTTAGTGTGTCGCCTGTTAAGCCAACGATATCTACGCCAGGGTGTGTGACTAAGGCTTCGCCTAGGATTGCCCCGGGGCCGGTTACAACATTCACGACACCCTTCGGGAAGCCCGCTTTCTCAGTTAACTTCGCGAACTCTATAGTGGTTAAGGGTGTGACGCTGGCTGGTTTTATTACAACCGTGTTGCCCACAGCGAGTGGTGGAATAGCTTTCCACGCGAGCATCATGAACGGGTAATTCCAAGGTGTGATCGTGGCGACGACGCCGACGGGTTCGCGCCTGATGATACTAGTCGCGACGGCGTTGTATTCCGTGCTCGCCCTTCCTTCAAGGCACCTAGCGGCACCAGCAAAGAAACGAATGTTATCGATTGCGAAGGGGAAGTCGCTGTCGCGGCTTAGCTTGATCGGTTTACCTTGCTGTTGAGTTTCCAATAGTGCGAGGCTGTCAATTTCTTTCTCGATAAGGTCAGCCAATTTCATGATGAGGCCAGCGCGTTCCGCCGGCGCCATCCGTGGCCAACGGCCCTTATCGAACGCCTCACGCGCCGCATCAACGGCCTTGCCCGCGTCTTTCCCGTCGCCCTTTGGAACTTTGGCGATGACTTCAGTCGTGGCCGGGTTGATTACATCATATGTCGCTTTACTTTCTGAAGGAACCCATTCGCCGTTGATGAACATCTGGTAAGGATGAACTGCTACTTCCAAAAGCTAAACCCACAAGCTATTCGCTTGATTGTTCATAAAGCCCTTCCGTTTCCTGCCGTGGCGGCATTTGGAGAGCCCATTGCCGCCACACCTTAAGCGGCTGCAGGCACAATGCTAACCCTCTTATGGGAGAAAACATTGCGTAATGGTTCCGCACTAGTACCAGAGTAGTTCTTAATGGACCCGGATTTTGAGCGGTTTAGCGTCTACGGCTTTTCAATCGATTACCCAAAGGAGGCCCGCATCGAATTTAACCCTAAGAGCCGGCGAGGCGAGGGCGACATTGTCTTCCACTTCCCTGATAAGACGAAAATCTACCTTTCGTGGGGCGACCTTGAGAAAGCAAAGAAGAATTTCGGGACTGTCCACGAACATGCTGACCACGGCCTTAACAGAGTCAAGACGGCGAGAAACGTAAAGAGCTTCGAACTGATTTCCCACGATGCAGTGGGCATAAACTCGCATCAGGGAGCCTACAACCGTGCGAAGTTTGAGGAGATCGCGGTGGGTTTTCTCAGCGGTAGGAGCAAGAGCCCTCGAGAAGCCCATTCTATTCACGTGCACTGCGCAGAGTCGTCAAGGTATTACGTGGTTTACGCGCTGCTGCCAGTTGGTGGGACCTACGACTACGCGAAGACGTTTACGAAAATGGCGAAAACCCTGAAATGCCACTGATTCATTCTCGTAAGCTTACCAGTTCAGGTCCGGCAAGCCCGAATAGTACAAATAGCGTAACATAATTCTTCTCGGTTTCGGCAGGCCACATTTAATGGAAAAAGTTCAGGACGCCAGCAAACTAGATTCAATGATGAAAGAGGAAGGCCCGCGACTCGTTAGGGAAGGAACGAAACGTGGCCTGCACATCAGACTACTGGGCGCAATCGCGTTCCAGCACCATTGCCCAAAATACAACGACCTAACTGCAAAACTGCACCGACAACTCTCCGACGTTGACTTCGCAGGCTACAATTCTGAGAGGAAAGCCATCGATAAGATGATGCGCGAGTTCGGCTACGCGGACGAACCCATGGTTTCGGCGCTGTTCGGGCACCAGCGTATGATTTGGGATAATAAATCGAATGGGCTTCACGTCGACATTTTCTTTGACAAACTGGAAATGAACCATGACATCCCATTCACGGGCCGCCTCGAACTTGAAGAGATGACGATCCCGCTCGCTGATATGCTTCTTGAAAAGATGCAGATTGTTCACATAAATGAGAAGGATATCGTAGACACGATAATGCTCCTCCGAGAGCATACAATTGGCAATTCCGCGGCCCCTGAAGCTATCGACGCAGGTTACATAGCTGAACTCCTATCAAACGAGTGGGGCTTCTACTACACATTCACTACCAACCTCAAGAACGTTGAAGACCGACTAAACCTGTACCCGGAACTTACGGAGGAAGATAGAGCGGACGTTTCAAAGAAAATCCACGAACTGCTCTCAATCTTGGACAAGCAACCAAAAGCACTCGCCTGGAAACTCCGAGCCCGAGTAGGGCCGAAGACCAAATGGTACAAGGACGTAGAAGACGTAAGACGCTAAGATCACAACTGCCGTCTTGAAATAGGCACTGCCACAGCGGGTTGCAGGAGAGTTGAAGGGGAAGAGAAGATCTGTTCGCTCGCACAAAATGCGCATGCTGCTAATACTTGGGGTAGTGTGCGTTGTCATCGGTGCGGGTTTGGTTTTGTTCGCGGCCCTCTGGAGCCCGGCTGCGCCCCCGGTTGATGTTGTGTTGAACCAGAGCGGAATCCGCGTGTTTGGAGGCGTCTATTTCGACGTGATCACGATTCAGAGCCATTCGCGACAAAATGTGACGGTGGTTGTGGCTGTGAAGACGGTGCTAGATGGTTCGCCGCGCGTGTCGGCGCCTGTTACGGTTTGTGGGCAGTGCGCAGCCTCAGTTAGGATAGAGGAGGTTCAGCCGACACCTGATATGAACCAGGATTATTACCAGGGCGCGGTTGGAACCCCGGAATACGTGCACGTGAACTACGCACCTACCCTACTCAGCAGTTTTGCAAGCTCCGCTTCCCCGTTAGGTTTCGGCACCATAGCCTTGGGTATCGTTCTTCTAATCTACAGCCGCACAAGCAAACGATAGAGATTGCGGCAACTAAGTAGCGACTCTCCAATGATTCTGGGAGAGAAAGTAAAACGATACGGTAATGTTCGAGTGTTCTCGTAGTACGGACTAAACGTACCCACTGCGCATTTAGCAGGAATGGTAAATACCTTCCCTATTGTTCATACAAAGAATGTAAGTCATCGCGCTGCGCAGTCTTCAACGGTGAATATTGAGTAGCGTAGCTTGTGAAGGGAAGCGTTGCCGAACTCACGTGAATGCTCGCAATCTTAGAATCATTATATTGGTTTTGATGCTTTCATATCTCTCATTCGAGACCGGCGTCGCCGCCCTTGGCTTGAATAGTTTCACAATGTGGTCAGTTTCCGGCGCCTCAACACGACCCAACGAATTGAGCCCGAGCACGATTACTGTCGGGCTCGGTCGAATCACGAGACTCGTATTGGGAGATAGCGTGAGTGTATCCGGAGGAATAAAACCAATTCATACCGGCGCAAACGTAACCCTAACCTACACCAAACCTAATGGCACTGCACTGCAGAGAATCGTTTCGGTCTCAAAGTCGGGCACTTATCGCGATATCTACACACCGGACATGCCTGGTGTTTGGGCGGTTGCCGCTTATTGGGTGGGTGACACAGATCACTCGCCAGCAGCCAGCTCAACAGCATCATTCACAGTCTTAGATTTACCAGCTGGAACAAGCCGTATCATATTCTTCGCTGATTCTTCATCAACGACAGTGGACTCTTCTGTGGGTATTTTCGGCGCAATATTCCCAGCTCTCTCGGCATTAGTCACGATTCAGCTGTCAGCTGACAATGGGAGTTCTTGGATTAGCCTTGCTACGCAGACTTCCGCTTCGGATGGTAGCTACAGCAGCAGTTGGACGCCCGGTTCCGCTGGCGTATATACGCTCAGAGCTAGTTGGCAAGGCGATACGAATCACCTCGGAGCGACAAGCAACCCTGTCACAGTGAACGTGATCTTACCACCAGCATCGCCGCTTGCTGTCACAAGAACGTCCTCTTGGACCTTCATGGTCTACATGGCCGCGGATAACAACCTAGGGTCCAATCCGGGAGGCCAACAATCCGACATCTGGAACCTGATTCAAATGCGCAGCGTTGGATCAAGTTCTAGCGTCAATGTAATCGTTCTATGGGATACGGCCGGTGGAGAATTACCCACATCGGTGGGGAACCCGACAAAGATTCTATCAATGACTAAGGACTGCGATTTGATGACCACATGCGTTGTCTACAATTATCATACGAATCTTGACACCGGTTCTCCTGCGACACTGACAGACTTCATCACGTGGACCGTGTCCCATTACCCTGCCGCACACTATCTTCTTGACATATGGGATCATGGAGATGGCTTCGAAGGCGTCTCCTACGACTATACAAGCAGTAATGAACTAGACATGTTTACTCTAAAGACGGCGATTGCAAACGCGGGCACGCATTTTGACGTAATCGGATTTGACGCCTGCCTGATGTCAATGGTGGAAGTGGTCTACCAGATCAAGGGCTGGACGGACTATGTTGTAGCGTCGGAGGAGACGGTGCCGGGAGATGGTTGGCCTTATGACACGATCCTGACCGCCCTCAAGACCAGTCCAGGCATGAGTGGTAGCAGTCTCGCAAGCACGATAGTTTCAAAATACAAGGCCTACTATCAGTCATGGTGCTCCGATTGTACAATGGCTGCCTTGATCACTTCAAGGTCGTCAACACTCGCCGCTGCGGTAAGTGCGTTTGGAGATGCCCTTGAGAACGGTCTGCCGACTTACTGGCCTCAGCTGTATTATGCGTGGTGGTATGCTGACTATTTCAATCAACCCTCTGGCGCGTTTAGTGACCTGTATGATTTTGCCAGACTAATCCGAGGAAACGCGACCATCCACGATTCCACAATAATGTCGACTGCAGACCGCGTGAAGTCCGCGGTCGCGGTCACGGTGATCTATGAGTGGCACAACTATTATCATAGCAACTCACATGGCCTGAGCATTTACTTGGAGTGGCCAGGATATCCAGGGGATTATCCAACAGACTACGATTCACTCGACACCTCCTTGGCGTATCTATGGAATGGGTACGTGCGAGCATATCTCGGCTTGTTTGACTTCCGGATATCCACATCTCCCTCGAGCTTATCGTTGATTCCGGGGCAATCAACAAGCGTTACTGTGACAGTCATGTTGAAGAGCGGCATAACTGCACCCGTGACCATAAGCGTGGACGGCCCATCTTACTTTACGCTTACAATTGCACCACCCGGAAGTGGTTCTCCAACCTTTGCGAACACGTTGACGATAGAGGCCTCGTCCTCTACACCGCTGGGCTCATATCAGATATCCGTGACGGGAGCCGATGATCTATCGCGGACTAAGATTCTCACGGTGGGCGTAGCGTTGGTTAAGATTCCGCTGAAGGCGGGATGGAACCTAATCTCAATTCCCGTCATACCCAACAACAACGCGATTAAGACCATTCTGAGTTCCCTGATCACCGCCAACGAGGTCTCCATTGTCTGGAGTTATACCGGCACGCCGCGAGCCTGGAAGTCGTTTACGCCTCCGAGCTCGGGATCCTTAACCACAATGGTGGACGGGGACGCTTACTGGATCTACATGAAAGCCGCTGACACATTATTCGTCAATGGTACCGTGATTCCTCCAGCCTCAACTCCACACACCTACCCACTCGTTGTCGGCTGGAATCTAGTAGGCTTTAAGCCCCAACCAACTCTAGAGAACATGACTATTGGAGATTACTTCTCCAGCATTACAGGGAGTTATGTCCTCAACAGCGTCTGGATCTACAGTAATTCGGACGGTACGTGGACACGCGCAGACGTCACCCCAGTAACCGGCAGCGTAATTCACATTGGCGACGCCGTGTGGATCTACGTAACCGCGCCCATCACTTTGATACCATAATGAACGAGATTGATGTGGCGGTGGGTGAACGTTGAGTGCTTGGCGTTCAGGTTCGCTCACGATTTTTCTGCTCATAGCATCCGTGGTAGTATTCGCTACCTCCTATCAAAATCTGGTTGGAGTCAATGCCAATTGGATACGTGCAAGTCAGGACAGCTCAACATGGCTCAAGCCTGGACAAGCTATGTGGGTCCTCATAACCGCGCCCGCCGCCCTCAGACCATGAATCGTGAACTCTGTTCGTAGAGAATATTGATACGAAGGCCTCATCAATTTTGTAGAGAACATGCGCGGAACCCGTGTAATGCGTTTGCGATGCACCCGCCCCCGGTGGGTTGAAATGTAGCCTATTCGCGGGCGAGATGAGGTGGTTTCGGCCTGCATAATGGCTCCATTTCAATGCTCATTGGCGTACTGAGGTCGTAGAGAAAATCGAGGAATCATGAAGCCTTCGTCAGAGCCTCATTGCTGCCGAGATAACGTAGCCCATGGCCAAGAGGGCGATGGTGAGATAGGCGGTTGCAATGTTGGCTGCGAGCGCGGGAACTAGCTTGCCAGTGTTTGAAAACTCCCGTAGTGTTACCTTGATGGCTTTTGCGGCGAAGGGGAGCGCGGTCAAAGCGATCAGAGTGGGCGGAGGGGTAAGGCCGAAGATTACCGATACGGGGATCCAAGCAACAGCCAACGCCTCGAGGAGGGCGTAGAGTTTCGCAGAACGCCCCCTGCCCAGCAAAATTGGAATGTTCTTTCGTCCGCCTGCGGCGTCAGCCTCGAGGTCAGGCATTTCATTCAGGAAGAGCACGTTAGCGATCATTATGCCCGGCGCCAGACCTACGGCCACTGCGCCAACGCTTATGGTAGCCGTTTGGACGAAGTAGGCTCCAATTATCGCTAGAGGCCCAAGGTTTAGGCCCGCGAGGAACTCTCCCAAGTAAATTCTAGCGAAGGTGTTCGAGTAGAAGTAGACTGAGATGGCCGCTATCGCCACTAGACCCAGGAGCGCTATTCCCCGCGTCAATACAAAGTAGGCACCGATTGGAATCGCAAGCAGTAGCGAACCCAAGCCGAACGATAAGGCACTGGTCGGGCGGATTTGGCCGGAGACTAGGAATTTGCTTCCGCCGCTGAAGGGCGTCTTGACTGTTGCCGCGTCGACCCCGGTCCTATAGTCGTAGTAATCGTTCAGTACGTTAACAGCATTCTGCGTCAATGTTACGCCAATTATAGCGAGAACGTAGTAGGCTAGGTTGAAGAGACCCTCCCGTGCTGCAACCGCCGTACCCAAGCTGACGAGTAGAAAACTCATCAGCAAAGACGGCTCTACAGCTTCGCGGAACCAAACCTTAAGCCCCAAAGCAACTTCGCGCCGAGCTTACCGTTTCAGTGATTATAACGGTGACGCTTGAACCCACAGGTTACGGCTTTGAACCTAATCTATTCTAAAGAATCGATTGGTTGCTTCTGACAATGGCTGCGGTCAAGTCATGGTCATGGTTACGGTTGAGTTTGAAGGTGCCAGAACGGTGGCTATGGCGGAGACCGTTGTTCCAACGTTGTACGCGCCCGACATGAACCTGACGCCGATCGTTACGCCTTCCGAACCGCCGTTGGCAATGAGCGCGTCATTACCCATAGGATCCTTGACTAGAAGGAAGTTCAGGTAAGGCGGAATTGCGGATATGACATCCCCCACCATTAACCCGGCTGGAACCACTACAACCTTGGACGAGGTTGAGAAACCTGTGATTTGCATTACCCCCGTCCCGTCGATGCTGATTGTGTCGAGGAGTATGTCGAAGTCAGCGGCCCGGTTCAGGACTAGGACAATTCTCGTAATGAAGAATGGGCCGGTTCCTTGACTTGTGATCGTAATCTTGGAGTTTCCTAGGAATTGTGTGCTAGCGTAGACTCGGACAATGCCATATTGGGATAGGAGCATTGGGACGTCTGTGGAAGGAGGAGGAGCGAGCACGTAGCTGAGGCTAATTGAGGTTAAGCCAATCAGTATGATGGCCGCCGCTAGGATTGCAACCCTAGTCCTCCTTCTTAGGACCTTAAGCATGGCATTCACTACGGTGGAAGCCCCACCAGCACTGGAAAAATGCGTGTCTTAAGATACTTAATACTTTGCCAACAGTTTACCCTTTCACCAGCGGACGAGAACCCCAATTAGGGGGCCGGTTGGCAGCCTAGCAGAAAACTGCCTTTACGAACACTTACCTAAGATAGTACCTGCCCGGAAAGACCGCGATATATTCTCCTGAATATTGACTAACTCTTCCCCCATCTAGAAGAACAGACCGCATCGAGCTAACTAACGTGAAACTGATGTCATCGGCGCCAGAAAACAAACGTAGAATCTTCTATCTATTCCGTACGCCATAAAAGAAATTTTCAAATATCTACTGGGTCAGTGTTTATTGGATCCTTCTGTTGTCAAATTTCAAGCGTGCTGCATTTAGTGTTCCGTTAGTCTTGTCGATTATTTTGGCGGGGTCAATGCTCGCTGTTCCCGTTTGGGCTTCCACATGTGCGATTACCCTCCCGGTCACTGTCATTCCAGCTGGCGCAGGGACGGTGACCTTGACTCCCCCGGGCCTCCCTGCTGGGAGTTACACGCCCTGTGTGCCAGTCTCCTTCAAAGCGACGCCGAGCGCTGGCTACTATTTCGTGGGGTGGGGACTTAGCGCACCGGGCAGCACGCCGGGCGATGGCAATATGTTCTATTTCACGTGGCGGAATCCAACACCGAACTTTTTGTTGAACATCACAACCCAGCGGCTGTTAGCATACTTCCAACCACAGAACCAATGGGTCAGATCCTCAAACAATCCCATTTTGACGGCGTCCGCGAGCGGCTGGGATGAGAGCTGGGTGGCCAACGCTCGTGTATTCACCTACCAGGACGGGACGTATGGAATGATCTACCTCGGCGTCCAGGGAAGCACTCGCGCCTTGGGATTGGCGACCAGTCCTGACGGCGTTCATTGGACTCGCCGTTCCTCTCCCGTCTTCACTACTGGAACTGGTGCGGGAGGTTGGGATTCGTGGTCGGGAGGTACTCAAAACGGGTTGGTGGTGGGTAGCGTATTATGGGATGGCGCCAAGTACCTTCTTTTCTACAGTGCGGCCAGCGGAACATGCACTTACGGAGTCAGTTGTGCTCAGGCTGGATTCGGGCTTGCTACGTCAACCGATACGGTCACTTGGGCATTAGCAAACGAAGGTAACCCGATTCTCACCAATATTACTGATGTTGCTCAACACCCCTCTACATGCAGCGACCCAACTCATACTTTCAGATATCCAGACGTCGTGAAAGCACCTAGCGGCACATACTACATGTGGTACAATAGGGGCGGAGGCCTGCGTCTCGCCACTTCCAATGATGAGATACATTGGACCGTGCAGAACAATGGATGCGCCGTTCTGTATCCTGCAGATTGGAACGATCCGAACCAGGGCAACTGGCCGAATCTTCCGCACGCTTATTCGTGGGACGGAGATTTCGTCTATGCTGCGAGTGTTTTCTACGATCCTCTTGCCAAAGGTTTCAAGATGTTCTATTCAGGGTGCGATGTTGACTGCGTAATTACGCATACGGGCTTTGCAACTTCCACAGACGGAATCTCGTGGACTAAGTACGTTGGCAACCCTGTGCTCTCCCCGATCTCTGGAGGATTTGACAATTCAGACAACACCGATAACGCTGCCGCGTTACTGGTTAATGGAACAATCAAACTCTACTATAGTGCGGACACTGTGAACTCAACGGTTTGTCGTGAAGGTTACGATCCGGCTTGCACGGGGGTTAACAATTATGCCGGATTCATTGCATCCAGCATTGGGTTGGCCTCCATTAATGAGGTGCCCCTGAATGCGGGTTGGAATTTGGTTTCGCTACCTGTTGTGCCAAACAGTAATGTCCTCAAAACCATACTTGCACCTCAACTCGCTGCAGGCGAAGTTACAATTGTTTGGAGTTACACGGGGACGCCTAGAACTTGGCAGAAATTCATACCGCCGAGCACGGGCACATTGACGACGATGGTGGACGGCAACGGTTACTGGATACTCATGACGGCTCCGGACACGCTGTTGGTTGGTGGCACAGTGATTCCGCCAGGGGCGTCACCCCCGACCTATACGCTCCTTGCAGGTTGGAATCTGGTTGGTTTCAAGGCGCAACCAACCCTACAGAATCAAACCGTCGGACAATTTCTCCTCAGCGTTCCAATTACGAGCTACGATTCGAACCACGTCTACGTATACGACAACTACGCGGGGTCATGGACTATAGCAACTAGTGGTACATGGTTAGTTCCGGGGCAGGCATTGTGGATCTACGTAACCGCAGCAGCGGGAACAACCCTAAGGCCTTAACCACATTTCCTTCCGCCCTTTTTTTCTCCGCCACTATGATTGAAGATTTGAATAGGGTCTTGAAGGCGTCTAGTAATCGCGGCTTCAGGAAAGCTTTAGTAATATCCGTTTCAGGTAACGCGGAGTGATTTCTATGAGCGCCCGATATGCCGCCTTTCTGTTCACAGGCCTCATCTTAGCGCTTCTGGTGGCGAATTCCCCGATTCTGGTGCAGGCTCAGAGCCCGCCGCCGTTACCTATGCTGTACACCGGGAACGTAACCCTCAACGGTTCCCCGGCGCCGGACGGCCTCAATGTTACAGCGGTGGACAGTAGCGTGGTCGTGGGTTCAGCATTAACGAGTGGCGGCACATATTCACTCTCAGCCTGTTCGCCCGAGAATTGCAATCAGGGCGATACGTTGAGTTTCAAGCTGAACGGCCAATTGACCGCGGCCCAAACCGTTGCAGTAGACACGAGCCAACGTGGAATCCCGCAAAACCAGGACCTAGCCTTCACGGGAACATTATCATCAGTCACAACAACCACGCCTCCACCCATATCAACGACGACCGCCACCACGCAACAAACAACTTCAACGAACCAGGCAACAACTACTACAAGTAGCAGTTCGGTTGCAAGCACTAGTTCAACTGAAAGTAGCGCTAGCATGACTGAGAGTAGTTCGGCTACTGTTCCTGCGACGAGCAATTCTACTGCCCTTCCCACCGGCCCGAAATGCCTCATAGCCACCGCTACCTATGGCTCTGAGATTGCACCGGAAGTTCAACTGCTCCGCAACTTCCGTGATTATTCAATCATGAAAACTCAGGCTGGGTCAAACTTCATGGTTGCCTTCAATGCCTGGTACTACTCCTTCAGCCCCTACGTTGCGAACTACATCGCTAGCCATTGGGTTGAACGAACCGTCATGAAGGGCGTCCTCTACCCGCTGATCGGAATGCTCTTCCTGACGCATGTTGTCTTCTCGGCTGCTGCCACCTACCCCGAATTCGCAGCTCTCCTTTCTGGGTTGCTTGCGAGTTCACTAATTGGCGCATTCTACTTGGGCTTGCCAATCGGCTTCCTCAGGGCAAAGCTCCGCCGGCTCCGCAGCTGGAAAGGAGAGAGACTATTCAAGCAATCCTTTGGGTTGATACTCCTCAGCGGAATGATTCTACTAATCGCCGGAGAATCCACAGGCCTTTCGGCATTACTCATGATATCATCGGCCGAAATTGTATTGTCAACCCTCTTCCTCTCTGCATTACTCACATCAGCGATGATTGGCAAGAAACTCCAAGCCGACTGAATCTTTAAAGACCGCAATTGGCGCCGATTCCTGCGTTTGCTCATGCCTTATGGCATAATCATTCGAACGAGCTGAATCTACCTACCTCACGGATCCTAGGACAATATTCTTGTCTTTATGAAATGCGTTAAATACCGATTCATACGGTATTTACTGTTGGTCGATTTTGCGTTATCATATTCAATCAACGATTGCGGGTTTGCTATCTCTCCTATTGATAGTTAGTTTCGCAGCGTTCATACCTCCATCCGTCTTCGCTGTGAATAACACGATTACCGTCAAGGTTCTTCCTACTGGCGCCGGCACCGTCACAGCTCTCCCTGCTCTCTCTGTTCTCCCGGGAGTGACCCTAACCTTAACCGCGGTCCCTGCGGCAGGCTACTACTTCCAAGCATGGGTCTTAGAAAATATGAACAATGGAACGTACGGGTACTATTCGAACGTCAATCCTACGAAGCTCAAGACAGACTCAACGGGAGGAGTAGCGTATGCTGTAATCGCGTATTTCCAGCAGGTGAATCAATGGGTCAGATACCAGGGCAACCCGATTCTTTCAAAGTCAGCTGACCCAACCTCTTGGTTTAGTGACTATGTCTCTCAGCCGAAGGTCTTCGCTCGGCCCGATGGAAGTTTTGGCATGGCGTTCGAGGGATGTGGCCCACTCACAACAACATCTTCATTTCCTATATACAACTGCAGAATCGGATTAGCAACGAGCGTTAATGGATTTACATGGACGCCGAACCCTACCCCCATCCTCTCTCCAGGAGGAGGAAATGTCGAGCCTCAAAGCACGAAACCGTGGGACAATTACAGTTTGAACTTGGGAAGCATATTCTTTGACCAATCACAGGGAAAATTCCTGCTGTACTATTCCGCCCAGAACGACTCATACACTAGTGGTACGATGAATATTCTTTTCGGAATTGGACTAGCAAAGTCCGCGGACGGAGTAACCTTCACACCTGCCAACGAAGGTGATCCCGTCATCTCCAAGACCCTGCAATGTACCGCCGGGGGTTGCCCATTTCAACGTCTTCGATCTCCCTCCGTGGTCAAGTCCGGGAGCACGTATATGATGTGGCTTAACGGTAAGCCAACCGCAGGAGGAAGCCAAGCAGCGATATTCCTCGAGACCTCGACAGACGGTATCAGTTGGAGCCTGCAAAACGGAGGAAGCCCCGTCTTAACCCCAGAAGACTGGAACGATGGCAACCCACCATTTGTCCCGGCGCACATATACGCGTGGGATGGCGATGAGTTGTTTGCTCCCAGCGTGGTCTACGACCCCCTCGCGAACAATTTCAAAATGTTCTACTCTGGGTTGGATTACAACACAACCAATACGCCGCTCGTTGCGGAACAGGGCAGGACTGGCTTCGCAACCTCACCCGATGGAATAAATTGGACCTCCTACCCAGGCAACCCTATCATAGCACCCGCGGCGGCCCCTGCATGGGATGCAGGCGACACTACAAATTTGGTCGGAGCATTCTACCTCAACAGTACACTCATGGTCTACTATTCAGCAGACACATTCAATTCACAACAATGTATCGATACATCACAGACAACCAAGTCTTGCGTCCACTACGTCACTACCAGCATAGGTTTGCTTTACGCTTCCGAGATTCCAGTAGTCACCGGATGGAACCTTATCTCGCTCCCCGTAGTTCCCAACAATAACAACCTGAAAACGATCCTTGGCCCACAAATCGCCGCGGGTCACCTCACAATAGTCTGGAGCTACTTGACGGCTACGAAGGCCTGGATATCCTTCACGCCTCCCTCCACGGGCACATTGACCACTCTGGTGGACGGCAAGGCATATTGGGTGAGGATGACGACCGCAGACACCATCATCGTGGGTGGAACAGTGATACCCCCAGCCGTGGGGCCTCCAAGCTATGTGCTTCCTCAAGGCTGGAACCTGTTAGGCTTCAAACCACAACCGAACATCGAGAACGAAACCGTATCCTTCTACCTATCCAGCATTGCACACAACTACGACCCCAACAGCGTCTACATCTACAACAACCTTTCCGGATCATGGACAAAGGCGGATGGTAACACGTGGCTTCTGCCAGGCCAAGGATTGTGGATTTACGTAACCTCCGCTACACCTGTCACCTTGAGACCGTAAACTTGGAACACGCAACCCCGTGTTCCACTTAATTTCCACTCACGGCGTTTCTGTCATGCGCCATTCAAGCGCGTAACGCCAGGTACTTTCCGACCTGCTAGTCTATCGTATCGCTCACGGTGCCCAGCATACTTTTGAAACACTAGGGAAGAATGGCATATTCGAATTGATAGAGAAATGAAAGGAAATTGGTTCCGAATGAATTAGGTCCTCGGTCTGCGTACGTGTGACTCACAAGCGAAGTCTGGCTCCTGAGCGCAACGGTCTCATTTTTTCCCAGACTCTCCACTCTCCGAAAACTGCGGCCAAGCGTTCTGGATCTTGATGCCAACCCCAGCCACACTCTGCCCGTAACCCCTCCCAATCAGGTCCGGGAAAAGGATCATTCAATCCATAGCCGGACAGTCTGAAACTCTCGGTTCAATCCTAGAGCCATATTTCTTTTCGCAGCTTTGATATAGGCTGCTACGGCGCAATGGAAGACGGGTGTAATGCCTCCCACCCCACCGTGTCAGACACCTGAGGCCGTATCAACGCACTATCAGCCGTAGGGTGTGGGACACCCAAACGTTGGGTGTGGGACACCCTGAGGCCTTAACCCGCATTTCTCCACGCCGATTAGGGACGAATAACACGTTCCACACTCCCTCGATGTGACCGGCACCCAACGTTTGGGTGACCGACACCCCACCAACGAAATATGGCTGGCACTAAAACCATATTGTCTTCACGGTAGCTATCGATTTGATGTGGTCGTCGTCCGTGAAGCAAACCAGCTTCTTGATCTTCGCAGTTGCGGCAATTATTGCGTCTGCGATTGGAAAATCTCTGCCTTGGGAAACTTTAACCTCAGCAGACTCGGCGGCTATGTCAGAATCAATGTCTATGACTTCAAAGTCTCTCTCAATAGCAGATTTTCTTTTCCTTGCCACATCACGGCCTTCAACGTCGAGGCTTATTCTGTACACTTCGTGAATGGTAACGGCTGATACGTATCTACGTTTGCGAGCCTACAGTTCCGACTTGACCTTCAGTCGCAGACCACGTTCTGCAGTGTAGGTTGCGATGAAAAATCTTGTGTCATAAAGTGTGTCAGGCATCTTCTCGCCTGATCTGGTCTAGTCTTCGCTTCATTTCGTCGAAGCTTTTTTTGCTGCTTCCAATGAGGTCGATCGTCGACCGAGCCTTTCTGAACATTACTCCCTCACCGGTGTCAATTACTTGGAGCTTCGCTCCTCTAAACCGCTTCGTATGAGGGGATCGAGGCGTAAAATGAGCCGAGCGTTGCCTTCGCTTGTCACCGTTTGGCACCACCCCAAGATGGGTGGATCCACCCTCCCCGCTGCGAATGGTTGCAGCATTATTTGGTCGTGAGTTCCTTCGGCCCGAACGTTTGATTAGATCATGTAAACTTCTGGCAATCCTCGAAAATGCTGGTCCCCGGTAACAACCTTCCCGCCTCTATCACGTGCAGTTGAAAGTACTATTGAATCAGCCAACCCCCAACCCGGAACACGTTTCTTCATCACCACATCCAGCTTGGCGGCTTCGACAGCCAATTCCTCACCGAGAACCACAAGCGCACTTCTCGATTTGATGAAAGCCCTTCGGAGTTCCGCCTTCTCGGCGTCCTCGCTTCTCAGAATCTTAGCGTATATCTCTGCCAAGCATATTGATGGTGTGAGCTTCTCATTGACTTCAGAGTCAAGAATGGCTTTAACCTTCTCTCCGCCGTCGGTTCCCATGAAGTATTCTAGCCAGGCGTAGGAATCTATTATGTACTTCAAGTTCGGTCCCTATGGTCGCGGAGGTCCCTCAAGGACGTCTTTTCCATTGTGCCGAACATGGTCTCTCCCTTCAGCAAGGCTTCGGCTAGGATTGCGTTAATGGCGTCTGAGATTCCTCTCGGGCCGTACTTCTTCTTGAGAATCTCATGCAGGTCTTCTCTAAGCAACACTGTCGTCTTCATGGCAAATACGTAACCGTAAACATAAACATAAACCTTTACGGTTTCTTCAATCGATAACGACTCTAAATGTGGACAGCTCCGATATCAGGAACGCTGTAGACATCTTCCAACGACTTCGCATTAGTCCGTACGGTTGCGCCCACCTAGCCGTAATGAAACGCGCCGAAATCACGAATATTATTTCAGACACCACCGGTTACCGAGTTCTCGAGTTCAAGCCACAGTTCACGAATAATATGTTAGCCAGTCTGGTGATTGGCCAGCCAGATTTCACGTCACGAAACTCCTCCCCAACCCAGAACGGATTGGGTTACCCCACTGGTTTGACGTTTGATAAATCCGGCAATCTCTGGGTCGCTGACGAAAACAACAACAGGGTTATGGAGTAAGCCCCCGTTCAGTATTGGAATGAAAGCGAACCAAACTTCAACTCGGGCAGCCCGATGTTAACTCAAAGCGGGTTCAATAGTCCTAGGGGTTTGGGGTTCGATGGTTCCGGAAACCTTTGGGTTGCAGACTTGAACAACAATCGGGTTTTGATGTTTACGCCCCCGTTCAGTAATGGGATGAACGCTAACTTGGTCCTCGGGCAACCTGACTTCATTAGTAGCTTCGCAAACACGGCTGAGAACGGGTTTTCGGGGCCATATGCTTTGGCGTTTGATTCCTTAGGGGACCTGTGGGTTCCGGATAACCTGAACCACAGGGTTTTGGAATTTCCTGGTCCCACTGCTGGCTTGACGAGTTCCGCGTTAGAGTTGCAGGCTGGTTGGAACCTTGTCTCTCTCCCCCTAGTCCCCGCGAACTCGTTGATAACTCAGCTCTTGGCGGGGCTAATTCAATACAATGACTTAGTGATCGTTTGGGGGGTACTCAACGACGCCCACACCCAAATGGTCTTCGTTTACGCCTCCTCACTCGGGGGCGTTAACGAATATGGTTGATGGGCTGGGTTACTGGGTTAACGTCAAAGTCGCGGTGAACATGACTGTTGCTGGCTATGTGATTCCACCTGCCTCTTCACCGCCCGCATACAAGCTCACGGTGGGTTGGAACCTTGTAGGCTTCAAACCGCAACCTACACTTGGTCCTGAATCCGTAGGAACCTACCTAACGAGCGTCACAGGAAGTTATGAAACGAACAGCGTTTGGGTTTACGATAGTTTAACCTCGGTTTGGGTTCGGGCTGACTCGAGCTACATTCTTCAGCCTGGTGTGGGTATGTTGATTTTCATGACCGCGCCCACCACGCTTAGACCGTAACCCACGCTAAACTTAATCACTTATCCCGGATGATGTTGGGGATGTCGCCAGGAATTAGTTGCGTGATTTCGACAAAACCACGGAACTTCCCCGCCTTAAACCAAGGCGTTTGACATACTAACTTTCGCACTCTCCCTTTCTGCGTAGTGTAAACGTTGGCTTGCTTTCTCTCCATAAGCTCCTTGAGTTTCACCCGTGCCGATTCCGGGTGGCAATCAAACACATTACTGCCGATCAGCCGCCTGCCCCCTTCGTCCTTGAAATCTTCTACCGCCTTCGCATTCATCTCCAGAATGACCCCCGCGGAATCGCACACAGTAACTGCAGCAGGAAATTCCTCCACCCACGAATGACTAGCGACCTTCGCCAAATTCGCGTCACAGCTTCCTGCTTGAATTACAACCGAGCCCTCCTTTAGAATGCTTTACTCCTTATCCTTATGGGGAATCACTCAGGATTAGCGGCCAAGTATTGCGGGCTCCACCGATGGCCTCTGTAACAGTGAAATCCTATGACTGACGGGCAAGTTACAGGTTGTACGCCAGTCTTAAGTACAACACTTTAGGTAAGGTTGTACTGGCGACCTATGTCAGACGACGTCGTTCTGGTTACAAGGAAGGGTCAGATTACCATCCCAGTCTCAAAGAGAAACAAGTACAGAATAAAGGAAGGCATGAAGGTTCTGGTGAAGGACAGTTCTGAGGGCATTCTCATTAAGCCAATTACACCGATAGAAAGTTTAGCGGGAGTGGATGCAGGTAAAGTAAGCATCGCGCGGATGAAGCGTAAACTGGACGACATGAGGCGACAAGATAGGTACTAAACATGCCCGTCACGGTCGACACACGTTTCTTTTTGACTCATTACCTCGCGGACACTGATGAGCTTAAATCGAGAACATCAGGAAAAATGATTGAACTTCAAAGAGAGGGCGCCGTGGTTCCTACGATCGTTCTCCATGAAGTGTATAAGTTCACTTACGAAAATGTCGGAAAGGAAGTCGCTTATCTTCGCGTCAACTCGATCATGAGCTCCGATATGCGAGTGGTTGATTTAACACCACAAATTGCTGTAGCATCAGCCAACCTGAGGTGTCGGCACAGGGGATTGCCGACAGCCGATTCGATTATTGCAGCAACGTGCATGGATACGAAATCGAAGCGCGTTCTCTCCGATGACCCACACTTCAAGATAATCAAAGAAATCGAGGCCGAATGGTTCTAACGCTCTCCACGTGGCCGACGAGCGTTAACAAACTCACGACCCTGAGCGAAAACAAATCTTTAGTTCTCCCCATCCCCAATTCTTCTCGCAAGTAATCACTGCGGGCTTGACTGGTTTCATGTCGGAGGTCGACCTCTGGATTGGCGAGGCCAGCACTTGCAATTCATGCGGGCCCGTGGTCGTGGAAATTCACGCTGGGACTCCCACCGGCACTTTGTTAGCGTCTACCTCGCTGCCCCACACAGCCTTCGTGCAGCATAGCGGAGGAACTCCTCCGATGGTCGCTTTCACTTTCGCTATGCCAGCTTCTGTCTTTTCGGGAAGTGCTTATGCGATCGTCGCGACGACGAGCTCTGTCACCGGTGGTACGGATTCTTATGCTGTCGGCACAAGCAGCGCAGGCAACACTCCTTACTCTGGGGGTTCGGCGTACACGACCAGTGATGGTTCTACTTGGAGTGTTCTTCCCTATGATTTGACGTTCAAGACATATGTCCAGGTCTCAAACTTCATTCAACTGGAAGCGGGATGGAATCTTGTCAGCCTTCCCGTCGTTCCAGATAACACGAAAATCGCCACCGTCCTGAAGCCGGTCCTGAGTAACGTTACTATTGTTTGAAGTTATTCGGCTGCAACGAAATCGTGGACGTTCTTCAAACCTCCATCCACCGGTTCATTGAAGACTATGACTGACGGGAATGGCTACTGGATCTTAACGACCGGAGCGGGCCTGTTCAATGTTACCGGTTCAGTGTTTCCAGCGCCGCCCGGCACTCCGCCCACGTATCAGCTGAGCACAGGCTGGAACTTAGTCGGCTTCAAACCTCAGCCCGACCCTACTTCGACAACTGAAACTGTTTCAGGTTACTTAGCAAGTATCACGGGCATGTATGACGCGGGCAACGTTTGGGTCTACAACAACGCGGGCGGAAACTGGGTTCGCATGCAACCCACCGACACCCTCTCACCGGGCCAAGCGATGTGGGTTCTGATGACATCGCCCGCCACACTCCGACCTTAACCAAGTCCCGTTCTCTTCGCAGTCACAGCGCCAGATTGTGTGTGTGCGCGCACGAATTGATCTGAACGTTATTCTAGTCTGCTAATGATGTGGTATCCGAATTGTGTTTTCACGATGGGTGAGGTTTGTCCTTTCTCTAGCGCGAACGCGGCCTGCTCAAACTCCTTCACCATCTTCCCACGCGTGAACCATCCTAGGTCGCCCCCACGTTTGCCCGAACCAGGGTCGCGGGAAACCTCTCTGGCAATATTGGAGAACTTCTCACCTCTGCTCAGGCGGTCTAGGACCGACTGTGCTTCCTTCTCAGTCTTCACGAGAATGTGAGCGCAGTGAACCTGATTGGGCAACAGCAATCACAAGGCTTCGGACTCCAGCGCTGGCTTCATTTAAGCATGTACCGCCCGGAAAACGCAAATCGTTAAATGCATTCTTCTTGCGCTTATTCCGGTTGCAGGGTTGCTAACCCGCCTTAAGTCCTCGCGAAAAGGTTCTGCTACTCGATTCCTCAGGGAAGGTGTACGTATCTGATACCAGTAACGGCTACGTTGCTTGGGTCTATTTATTCCCTGCAAGGTGTAAACTAGGGGAGACTTACAGAGTCTCAGTCCACTAGATCGAAACAGAAGCGTTATTCAACCTCAGCTTTACTCTGACTTTGGCATGAGGCTATCCAGTTGGCTCGGGTTAAGGTAACATACCCATCCATGACTAGGGCGGAAGTTGTTGAACGGTTGAGGAAGGCCTCGATCAACGTGGCGAAGAAGCTTCCGGTGGTTAAGATAATTCTGTTCGGTTCATTTGCGCAGGACCGTTTCACAGCTGGCAGCGATGTTGACCTGCTCGTCATCTATCGGGGGGAGAAACGGGATGAAGCCTTCAAGCTCGTTATGGATGAAGTAAGACTTCCAAGGCTTGAGCCGAGAATTTACACGGAGGAGGAATTCAACAGCTGGCTAATTGAAAGTCCGAAATTCGCGAAGGTGCTAGCGGAAGAGAGCATTACAATCTTTGCGGATGTGCCAGAGTAATGGTTGAGAGGAGCAAAGACTGGTTGGCGCAAGCAGAACGCGACATCGGCCAGGCAAAAGCCTCGTTGAGGGACGGGTTCTACGAGTGGGCCTGCTTCGCATCCCAGCAGGCGGCGGAGAAAGCAGTCAAGGCTCTAATCCAAAGTCGCGGTGGTGAGTCGTGGGGCCATTCGGTCGCTGCTTTGATTGACGCGCTACCGGATAACGTGAGGCCAGACAACCTTCGCGACAAAGCGTTAGAGCTTGATCAAGCCTACATTCCAAGCAGGTATCCGAACGCACACCCAGCATCCTTTCCCGGGAAAACCTATACGCGCGGAATGGCGGAGCGGCTCATAGAATATGGGGAGCAGATAATCGCCTATTGCAAACAGAAAACCATGGAAGGAAAATCACCACCGCCGAAACCCTAACCACTTCAGCAGCATCCCTGATCCGGGCCTTGGAGAGCCTGCATCCGGACTGACAACTTGGACGTATACCCCATGCATTCGTTTGATGAGGGCGAAGCCCGGCGCAAAAATGATTCAAGTCACAGCTTGAACGTATGAGAAACCGAGGCTCTTAACCGCTTGAGGAAAACCCGAAGGTCGAGAGCCAACGAATCTGCGACTCCTGTTAAGTTGGAACTCACCCAGCAACCGGCCGCGTATCGTGGGGCCGGTGGGATTTGAACCCACGATTCGTGGGACTAATGATGCCATAGGACTATTTAGCAGGTTCATTTTCGCAAAACAAGTCCAAATTTCACGCTGTTTGTTTTGATGGGTTCGGAGCTTTCTCCTAAAAGCGCATGAATGATTGCAGTCATGAATGCGGTAACGTGGATTCGAACTCGTCAATTAACATTTGTCACGTCGACGCTTGAATTGTCAAACCGATACGTCCTCAGACCAGATAGTGAGACTTTTCGTTGTGTCAACAGAGTTCTGGCATGATCGTCGTGCATTCCGGTCGGGAGGCTGAACTTCAAAGCCTCGGATGCTGCGAGTTTGTACGCTCAGCAAAGTGGTTCTTGTCTCAGGATTCTGAAGCATCTGTTCATAGTAGTGTTTCTCATTCCCGCCTTGGTTGTCTTAGTTGTCATCATTGCCATCTTGGTCTCCGTCGTCATCATTGTAGTGATCTTCGGCTCAGTCCTCGGTTTCGCCATCGCCATTGCCATCGGAATCGCCAACGCATCATCGATCGCATTCGGAGTCGTCATTCTCAGTATCCCAGAGCGGCGACTATCCTCTTGAGGAATGTCTCAAATCCGCCTAGGAACTTGTAGAGGTCTGCCTCGTCGATATCCGACAGCAGCAATTCCTTCTCCGCGCCCCAGTCGAACAGCTTCCCAGAATTCAGCAAGGCTACCTTCTGCTTCAGGTGGTCCCTATATTTTGCGTAGAGCTTCAACGAGAAACCTATCTTGCCAACAATGCCTTCCTCGTCGTCCTCGGGCCTTATGCCGAACCGTTTCCATATCAGATAGACATCGAGGAAATCCCTCGCCTTCGTTCCTTCCCTTGTAAGAAGCGCGCGCACCTTCTCGCAGAGTATCTCGCGGATGTTGTAGACGCCGAATAGTATCTTCTTGGAATACTCTGCAGTCTCATCCGGAAACAGTGCCTTAAGCCCCTCGTGCTTTCCTGTTAAAAGTCCGCTTAGCTGACCTTTCGTCGGCGAAAAGCACATCTGTTCGACAAAATTAATCTGCACTTTGACAAAGCTTCGGCGTCCAAGTATCTCGGAATCATACCATATCTTGAGCGTACAGGTCTTGTCACTACCGCCGAGCTCAACATAGTCCGCGTTGATCTTAACGCATTTGAAATCGAGGCCTCTTTTCTGGGCGATGGCTTCGAACACGCCTCCAGTCTTGTCGATGACTTTCGATAAGTGTGATCTGATTTTCTTCCCTGACATTTTGCTGAATGCGCTCTGGTCCTTCCATGTGAAATCGATGTCCTCTGAGAACCGCACATATCCGAAGTAGCACTTGATGAGGCATGTTCCGCCCTTGAAGAGGAAGTTCGGAGCGAAGAAATCGTCCTGCGACAAGTCCGTCAGTATCTGATGAAGAATGAAGTCTTTTTCTATCAGGTCCCTTCTCCCGATTTTCAGTTCTCTTGCGACTTCGTTTACGAAATCCGCTCTCACTTCGCCACCCTCGCCGCAATCTTTGCTACCGTGTTCGGATAC